>TARA_R100001594_G_scaffold69794_1_pt1 | contig 18407 bp, 10 predicted proteins | sample TARA_R100001594 | Tara Oceans TARA_R100001594 (sample SAMEA2622752) | marine metagenome | biome: marine biome (ENVO:00000447); feature: marine epipelagic mixed layer (ENVO:xxxxxxxxx); material: "saline water (ENVO:00002010), including plankton (ENVO:xxxxxxxx)" | depth 150 m | reverse complement strand
GGAATCAAAAATTAAAAAAATGCACACCTGCTCCAAATAGACAAAAAGCAGCTAAATTAAAAGCTGAGACAAAACAAAAAAATAGGAAAGTTGCTCAAAAAATGAAACAAATAGGGCCAAACGTTGGTGACGATTCAGTTAGATTTGACAATTTCTAAAGGAGATATAGTATGCCAAGTAAAACAAAATGTGCAAAAGAATGGAAAAAACTAGGCTATGAAAGTCTAAAGGATTGTACTTCTTATGGGAAAATTGAAAAAGAAGCAAAAAAGAAACTTAAAATGGGGGATTATGCTGGCACAGGTAAACGAACTAAAAAAGATGGGTATTGGGGGTATTAATTATGTCAATGTCTAAAAAAGAAGAATCTAGGCAACGTAAAATGTCTAAATCTCAAAGATTAATTGATTGCATGAAAAAAGCAAAAGGCAATCCCTCTAAAGTAAGAACTTGTAAAATAAATTTCGCAGCTCAAACTGGGACTGCAAGACAACATGGATGGAAACCAAAAGGTTAATTATTGAGTAAAAATAATATAGATTTATTTGGACATAATGAAAGAGATGCCAATGCAATAGCTGGAAAATACCATCTATTAAAAGATAAAGATGCTTACCATATATGACCAGATAAGGGAACACCGCACCCAGTTTGGGAACGTCACAAAAAAAAGAAAAGAGGTAAGTATGCCAAATCAAGAAAAACCAAGTAGGTATATAGAAGAAAAAACAAATAATGTGAAAGGAGGCAGAATTGCTTCCGTAGAAGGTGGATTACGGATTGATGTATTTGACCATGATGAAAATTCTGAATATGATTTTACAGAAGACGATTGTTCATTATGTGAACTTCCAGAACATGCTCAAAATCTTATAATAGAAGACATAGAATACGAGCAAAATGCCTAAACAAATATTAGAAATTAATCCTTTTCATAGCGGATTAAATAATAACGCTGACCCCAGAGATATTAAAATGGATGAACTATCTCTATCAAGAGATATAATGGTAGATGAAATAGGCAAAGTAAGAACAATGGGTAAAAATATTAGCCATGACTCTGCAAGTAAATCAGTTACATTGCAAGCTGGTTACGGATTGTTTTCTTTTTCTCACGACAAATTAGGAGCTCAAGATGCTAGTTCTTCGCAAAGTGCTACTGGAGATAATTATTTAGCTTTAGCAAATGCAGATACTGGGGCTGATATAGAAATATATTCTAATTCAGACGATAGTTGGAGTTCTTCATCTAGAATAGTAATGGGAGATGGTTCAAGCACATCAGGGTTGTTAGCTGTATTTTATATAGCTGATGGTAATTTAAGAGTTGGAGATGCTTCTTTAGCAAGTGATAAAAGACCTCAATGGTATGGATATATAGATAGATATTTTTATGGAGATGGAACTTCAGGTTTAAGTTCTGGTAATCATAGCAATGGGGCAAGGGTAGATAAATGGCATACTCAAGATTCTTCTCCAGATAGTTTGACTCCTTCTGTAGCTGTTGGAGGTACTATTACATCAGGTCAACTTCCAACTGCGAGTAAGCCTATTGGTTTAATTTTAAGTGGCCGACCAAAAGAATACCTAGACCTCACAAGCAGTGGTTCTGCCACAACTAATACAGATAGAATACAATGGAATACAGAATTTGATGTAAGTGACAATAAATTAAAAGGAAGAAGTGCGACTAATGATGATATTGAAATGGCTAATTTTGTTTCCGTTGGTGATAAAATTTTATTAAATGGGACAGCTGGAAATGCTACTTTTAATGGGGTTTCCGTTGATGGTCAAATATTAACTGTAAAAACAGTTGGGACTGGAAGTACGAACAATATGGTTTTTGAAGAAAGCATAGGAGGCTCTGATAATACAAATGATGATGTTTATATAACAAATTTATCTAGGTCTGCTTGGTTTGACTCCACTGACCCAGGTTTTGAAATTGCATATTCAACTATATATGATAATCCTAAACAAGAATCTATTTTAGAAAAATTAATTTTCACTGGAACTCACACAGGTTCTGATAATGCAAGTACATTAACTGACAGTGCAGCTACTTTTCCTGTTGATGGATTAATAGGATTTAAAATAAAAAATTTAACTGACGGTTCAGAAGCTTTAATTACAGATAATGATGGGACAACTATAACTGGAGCTTTAGCTGATGGTTCTGGGAATGATTGGGATACAGATGATAAGTATGAAATATCTGTTTTTATGCCTTTTAATAAAATACATAATGATGCTACAAGTGGTTTTTATTCAATGAAATTTATTTTTTTAATTTATGCTCACGAAACTGATGGATTGCATATTTCACATCCTAGAGTGTCTGGTTTTAAAATATATATGAAAAGAGAAAATAGTCCTAATTGGTATTTACAAAGTGAATTAGATATTACTAAAGGAGCTAGAACAATTGGTCAAGGTAAATACGCTCAATTTGAAGCTGCTTATGTATTAGATGAAGTTGCTGGTAGCACAACTGAAAAAGTAACTTCTTTTAGGCAAATAGAAACTTATGAAAGTGAAACTGGATATACTCCAGAAACTATTAATATTGGATTTAATACAAATGGATTAGGTTATAAAACTGGAATCATTGCCAATAGAAGAGCTTATGTTGGTAATGTTAAAATTAAAGACCAATTTGGAACTACTCATACTTTGCCAGATACTATATTAAAATCCCCAGTTAACAAATTTGATTCTTTTGTTTATGAAGATAGAATAGAAGCCACTGTTAACGATGGAAGTTCTATTGTTAAATTAGAAGAATACGCAGATAGACTTCTTGAATTTAAAGAAGACAAGATGACCTTAATTAATATATCTCAAAGTATAGAATTTTTAGAAGAAGTTTTTATGCATAAAGGTGTAATTGTTCCAGGCTCTGTGTGTAAAACTGATTATGGAATAGCTTGGGTAAATGAAAATGGTTGTTATTTATATGATGGTAAAAATGTAAGAGACTTATTAGAGAAAAGAGGTGAGCAAATAATTAATGAAAAAAGTTGGAGAGATTTTCTTGGAGGAAAACCTTTGATTGGATATGTTCCTAAAAAAAGACAATTAATTGTTGTTTCTTCTTCTGGAACAGCAACTGATGGAAGCAGTCTTTTCTTATATGATATGGTTACTCAAAGCTGGACGCAAGGGTATAGAAAATTTAATGAAGGTGTTAAGAAAACTAATTTTGTTACTGATTGGAATAACGATTTAGTTATTGCTCACACATCTGGAACTGTTGTAAAATGGGATGACACTTCATCTACTACTAGCAATTTGCAATTTGCTATAAAAGATTTAACTTTTGGACAACCGGGCCAAAGAAAAAAATTACATAAAGTATATATTTCTTACAGAGGAGACGCAAGTGCTTTAAATTGTTATTTCGCAGGAAATGGAGAAAGTGATTCAAGTGATTGGCATCAATTTAATAGTACAAATACTCCTTTAGATAATAAAGATTCTGACGAAGAAATGGAAAAATGGCATTTAGGAGAATTAATACCAACTAATTCAAATGAAGCTAATAATTTATATAGTGTAAGATTTGTAATGCAAGGGACTGCAGATGAAAAATTTGAAATCAATGACGTTAACGTTGTGTTTAGAATGAAGAATGTAAAATAATATGCCAATGACAAGACAAGAAAGAATAGCTTTACATAAAAAGCAAGAAAGGTCTGGAATTAAAAAAGGAACTCCAATTGCCAGTCAATTAGAGGAAGGCATTTCAGAAATAAGAATTACTTCAGAAGGAGTAGTTGAATATGTAAAACACAACAATGTTATTTATAAAAAAATATTAGACAAAGCATAGTATTATTATTAAATTATTAATATGGCAGATACTCTTTATTCAAGTTATATAGCATCTGGAATAACATCTGGAAGACTAGCTGAATCACTATCTAAAACTTCTCAATTTACAGATGAAATATCTTTTATAGAAAAAGAAACAGCATTTAAAGAAAAAGACTTAGAAAGTCGAATGGGTGAAATCACATCTGCTTTAGAATTAGGTCAAACTGTTATGGATACTGTTTCGGCTGAAGCTGATTTTCGCAAAGAAGACATTCCAAAAGTTGAGTCAAAATATGGAGATATTCAAAAAGATGAAAGAAAATTATGGCAAAAAACATGGGATGTTCTTAGGGGAAAAGAACCAGAATATAAATTTCATAAAGATATTGGTGGCGGAAAAGTAGAAGAAACTGTTTTGACAAAATCTAGAGCAAAAATAGAAGCTGGGATGACAACAGGAGAAGAATATACAATTGAGCCAAAAAGTGAAATTAAAGAAAAGATAACTATGGCTGAAGAAATTAATTTAAACAATGAACAGTCTAAACCTAAAAGTTTTATTAAAAAAATTCTTTCAAAATCTGATGAACCAGAAACTCCTACTCAACCTCCTGTTAAAAAAGATGAACTTGATATAGATGACATGTGGTCAAATGTTGATTGGACAGAACCTGATTATGAATATAATAAACAAGAACAAAATACTACATCTTATGTATCACCATACGAACATGGCAGTAAAAAAGGTTAATTATGGCATCAATAGCTGACAATCATTTATCTAAATTTGGAAGAAATCCAACTGGAGGAGTTAAAGATACAGAAATTTATAAAACTTCTCCTATGGGGCCAGGTCAAGGAAGGAAATGGCATGTTAATAAAGCTGAAAAACAAATTATGGAATCGCAAGGAATTAGAGGTGAGGAAATAGTAGATTCAATTGGTTCTGGAACTATCAACCCACATACAGGTTTAGAAGAAAAATGGATACCTATGGCTCTTCAAATAGGTGGGTTACTGCTTTCCGCTGGAGGTATGTTAAGTGGAAGGTCTCAACAAACTCAAGCTGGTCGAATAAATGAATTGGCTGCTAAAGAAGAATACCAAGCTGCTCAATCAGGTCAGGTTCAAGCTATTAAATCTTTAGATTTATTAGATAAATCAGTTATATCAGAAAGAAAAGTTTATGAAGGTGAATTTAATAAAGCTATGCAAGATGCAACAAGAACTACAGAAAACACTTTAATGGCCACTTCTGAACAAGCTGAAGAAACAATAGGAAAATCTAATTTATTTCAAGGGGAAGCTCAAGATAGAGCGGCTGAAACTAAACAAATGGTAACAGAAGAAAGTGAATCTAATTTTCAAAATTTAAGAGCTAATTTAAATAAAAAAGTTGGAGCCTTAATAAGTAGTTATTCGCAATCAAAACAAGAAATAAAAAATCAAATAGAAAATTTTGCAAGAGTAAAAAGATTAGCTAAAGAAAAAGCAAATGCTCATTACCCCGGCAAATCAAGTGATATATTTACAGGGTAATAATTATGGCAGCTGAAGCTTTACAAGCATTAAATAGAATTTTAAAACATAGAGAAACAAGAGAAAGGCTAAAACTCCAAGAAACTTTATCTTTTATGCAATTTGCTCAACAAAAAAGAGCATCTGAAATTAAAGAATTTGGACAACAAATGGAGGTTGTGAGCAATGCTAATAAGCAATTAAAATACAATGTTGCAAATGAGTTTTTAGCAGCTTCTGGATTGCAATCAATTTTAGATGTAGTACCAACAGGTCTTCAAGAAGTTAGTGAAATAGAAGACAGCCTTGAAGATATTGTAAAAATATTAAGAAAAAAAGATAATGGTAAATTTAATAAATCAAACGCTGAAGATATAGCTTCCGTTTTATGGTCTTATAAAAATACAGAACAACCTTCTTCTATTATAGGTCTTGCCAATAGAATAGAATCAATGTATGCACCTGGATACAAAGGAACATCAGACGATAGGGATTTATTAAATTCTTTTCAAAAAATATCAAATTTAGCTCAATTAAGAAGCGTTGGAAAACAAGCTCAATTATCTTTAAAAAATGATAAAGATATTTTAAAAGAACAATTTCAATTTGCAAAAGGTGATACAAAAATACAAAGCGGATTTGGTATTATAGATGATAGTGTTGTTAATGAATATTTAAATAAAACCAAACCAGATGATAAAGATTTAGCAAATCAAAATTTAAATATTAAATCAATTGCTGATTTAGTTGAATCTGAAGTTGAAGACCCTACTGAATACGATGCTCTTGATACTGAAATTAAAGGACATAATATTTTTAGAAAAGGATATGATTCTCCAACAAATCAAGAATTAACTGAACAAGCTTTAGATTTTTTAACTGAATCTGAAGTTGCTCCTCATGTAAAAAGATTAGAATCTATTAACCAAAAACAATCTGATTTAAAAAATAATTTATCTACTTTAATAGATGAATTAGAAGATAAAAAACAAGAGTATGCAGAAATAGAAGAAAATAAAAATAAAGAATGGAAAAGATTTAGATATTTTAGAGGTATAGAAGGGCAAGAAAGTAAAGCTGAAGAATCTTTAAAATTAGCGCAAGAATATGGTCGTCAATTAGAAGACAGGTATAATTGGAACAAGCAAGGTTCAGCCTTTAGAGAAAAACATGCTGATGATTTAATTACTAGATACGGATATAGAGGAAAATCAAACATTTCACAATACGTTTCTGGAACAAAAAGAGCTCAAATAGAAGAAGTCAAAGAATCTATTAGAAAATTAGAAAATGAAAGATTAAGATTAGCTGGTGTAAAATAGTAAATACCTATGGCTGATAACCTTACATTAAAATTACAACAAGAGTTAGCTAAAAGAGGTAAAGCTGTTGATACTAATACTATTCAAAGAATATTAGATAGAAACAATATTTCCCCCCAATCTAGTAACCAACAGCCTTCCCAACCTCAATCGAATATGTGGGATAATGCAAACAATCAATCGTTGCCAGATTGGTTTGATACAGAAACAGAATCAAAAGCAGATTCCAGCGTAGCTAATGCTTTAGGAGTTGGATTATGGTCTTTTACTGATACGGCTTTGTTTGGGATACCTGGCTTGTTTGTAGATGAAGAAGAATATTTAGATTTTGAAGACCCTTTAGCTAAATGGTTAGGAGCTGGTGGAACTTTTGGTGGGTTTGCAACTGGAGCTCCTTTAAAAGTTGGTATGAAAATAGCAGCAGGGGCCGCTGGAAAACTTGCCCCTAGTTTAATTGGAAAAGCTGGAGTAGGGACTGTTACTAAAGCAATGAAAGAGGCTGGTAAAGCATCAGGTCTTAGTAACAAAGCTGTAAAAGAAGCCACTCAAGGATATAAAAAACTTGTTCAGAAAGCTCAGATTGATGAAACATTACAAGGTGAAAAATTTGGACAAGCTGTTCTTAAATACAGAGATGAATATATAGAAGCTGGAATGAACAGTGGCATTATTAGAAATGCTGATGAAGCTGCTGCTATTAGAAAGATGTTTGAAATAGAAAATATTCCTGGTGGGTTTAATGTTTTAAATAGACCAATACAAGACCTTCAAGGAATTGCTCTTCAAATGTATGGCAATACAAAAAAAGGTAGATTTATAGGCCACGCAGCTAATGATATAATAGCATTTAGCATGATTGATGCGATTTTTGAAGGAGTGACAACTATTGAAGACCATGAGTATGATTGGACTGCTCCTTTGTGGGGAGCTGCTAATGGAATCGCTTTTTCTTCTTTAGGATTGTTGAATCCAAAAGGTAAAGCTTCAAGTTGGTTTAAAGATTTTAAAGTAGGAATAAAATCAGCTTTCTCTGGAAAAACTAATTATCAAAAATTAGATAACGAATTGTTAGCTTCAATGTCCAGATTTATGGGTAAATCTTTACAGAGAAACGGAAACACTACAAGTGTGGAACATAAATATAAAGGGGTAACAGAAACAGTTAATCTTTTAACAATGGGGGATTCCGTTGGAGCTGAGTTAGGTTCTTCTAGAACTTTAGCTGAATTTGAAAGAGCATTTGGAAAAGACAATGCTAGAGGAGCTATGATTTCATTTCTTGAAGGCCAAAGAAAAAGATGGGGAACTGAAATAATGAAATGGTCTACAAGGGAAGCAGCTTCTAGTCTTATGGAAGTATGGCCAAGAATGGTAGCTGGTGGAGTATTGTTTAATTCACATTCTTTTTATGAAATGTATGCGAATAATCAAGAATTAGATTTTGCAAATGATATATTGCCTAATTTTTTAATTGGGGCTTATATACAAAGAAGAACTAATCCTAGAAAATTTGATTTAAACGACAAGCAAATGATTAAAGTAAGAGAGAATCTTGCTTTGCTTGGATTTAAACCAGACCAATTAAGTGAAATTCCCAGTCTCATGCAACCTGAAAGTAGATTTAGAAACCCTATGTATTCAGATAAATATCGAAAAGTTATAGAAGTTGCAGAATCAGAAGGAATTATATCAGATGATTATTCAGTAATAGATACACCTTTACCAGAAAACAAATCAAGCATTGGGACTATTGAAAATAAAAATGCTTCTTTTGAAAAAATATATGGATGGTTAAGAGGACTTAGAGCTTATCAAAAACCTATTGATGGAATTTCAAAAGAATCAGCTAAAAAGATTGTTGATGAATTTAATAAAACAAATCCAGATGTAGATTTAAATTCAATTAATTCTGTTGAAAAAATGCTTGATACTGAATCTTTAAGAATGACAGAAGAGTTTGAACAAAATTTTCCAAACATTGTTGGCTCATTAAAAAACATAGATGAATTAAATATAATTTTAGATGATGGAGATTTAAAACAATCAAAATTAAAAGTCCCTCAACATATAATGGTGGACAGTGAATTAATAAAACAAGCTAGAGACGGGAAAATAGATTGGTTAGAAGCTGATGGACAAGAAGCTGTTGATAAATTAATCAGAGCTTTTGATGGATTAAATTCTATTGTTTATATATCAGATGAACTTGGTCAAATTAAAATAAACGAATCCCCAGACCAAAATAATGTGACTATAAGAAACATAGATAATGTTAAAAAAATATATGATAGAATAACATCTGAGGAAATGAACATAGACAACATGTTTCCAGATAAAAGTTCTATGTCTTCTAGATTTGGATTTGCTGATAATTTTAATGATTATAGATTTGTAGTTTTAAGAAATCATGCTATAAGAACTGCAAAAGGGATAACTGATATTTTTAAACCAGAATTTGATGAAAGAGCAACTTTAATTACACATATGAAAGACGCAGGTTTAATAACATTTGAGGATGGAATACAAAGTCCAAGTCTTATTCAAAGTGTTGACCAGATAAGAATTAAAGAAAGTGGTGATTTAGAAAAAGACGCAGAAAGAAAAAGATTTTTAGGAAGAGTTCTTTCAATACAATCCATAACTGGAAAATATAATAGAACAATAAGCAATGTTCCTTCAGTTGATGGAGCTAAGATTGATATATTAAGAAATAAACTTTCTGATTACGGATATAATGAATATAGCATGCCTATGTGGATGCACAAACACATTGTTGATTTTGCAATTCGTGATAAAATAGAAGGTACTAAGTTGCAAATAACAGATGTTGATAGCATCATGTCTTTGTCTAGTTTAGGAATGGCTAATGTAGGAGTAGACGTTACTGGTAAAAAAGCATCTGGATTTATTTTAAAACTAATGGATGAAAAAGTTTTAAATGAAGGTTCGGAATTAGTAAGTGGAGTTAATGAATCTGATATAAAAGAATACAATAGAAGAGCTAGAGAAATATCTGAAAAATCAGACGGACTTGTAACAATTGATGAAAATAATCCTGTGTTAATTACAGATATGGATATGTTAAAAATAATGTCTGATTATATGAAACCAGAAACATTTGGTAGCTCAGCTGATTCTGGAGTTTCTGCTCAATCTACATTAATGGAATTTATTACATTGCTGGGGACATCTGATGTTCCAGGTTCGGCAAAAATGCAAGACCAACTTGGAAAATTTATAGAAGATAGAGGGCCAGAAGGGCAAGCTTTGGCTTTAAGGTGGGTAAATGAACTTGGATTAATATCTCTTAAAGAAGGTGAAAGAAAATTTGAAATTCAATTAAAAAACTTTAATGACAATATTGCTTATAAATTGCAAAGAAAAATTGACAGATATGGAGTCACTCCAGAATACGCAGAAAGGACTTATGAAAGATTAGAAAAAAATTCTAGAGATAGGCAAATGTTAGATTCTGGTGAAGGGGATTATGTAAAAACCATAACAATGCAAGAATTTTTTAATAAATATAGAATAGATGGTAATAAAGAAACTCCAGCAAATGAACAAGAACAAGTAATAAATAATTTAATATTTGATAAATTTGAAGGTAGAGACATAACAAAGCCTGAATCTTTAAATGAAGTGTTTAATAGAATCTATGTCCCAAACATAGGAAAAACAGGGCATATTAAATTTACAGATTTACCAATCAATCGTCAAAATAAAATGAAACCTTCTATGTTAAAAGATTTTATTGGATTAGTTGGTGGAAGATTAGGTCAAAGAAAAATTGAAACTTTAGAATGGAAAAACGGTCAATTTGTTAAAAATAAAGAAGTTAAACAGACCACTAGAATGGATTTGTTTTTTGATGATTTAGGTATTGAACCTATAAATATTGACCCGTATGTAACTACTTATCTTCTTAGCAAAGATGGAAGAAGAGTAGAAAGAAAAAGAATTAATATTTTTGGAAGAACTCCAAATTTAAATAAACAAAATTTAGAAATTATAGAAAATTTAAGAGACGATTTTAATGCTAATTTAGGTATTGCAAGATACATAGGAGAATCTCCTATTGTTGGAATGAATGGAGAGATTGGAATGGCAGCTATGAGATTAGCTCCAAACACAAGTCCAATTGCAATTAAAAATTCTGATTTACCATTAATAAAAGAAAAATTTGATTCATTCGCAGAATTGTATTTAGCAGAAGAAAGCCCTTTAAATCAAACTGTAAAAAACAGAATTAAAGACATAAGGCAATCCTTAGATGATGCATCAAAAAATAATAAACTTGCAAATGAAAATGATTACATAGCCGCTTTAAGAAGATTAATGTTAAAAGATATGTTTGTTGGTAGTGATGGGGATGGATTATTTGTTGATTTTTTAAATGGCAACGTTGGTATAGATAAATTATTTGGAAGAACAAAATTATATGATACAAAGAAATTTGTTAAATATGATTCTGAATTTATATTAGATGTTGCTGATTCTTATCAGTCTATTGGGGACAAGGAAACTTCAAAAATTTTAAGAGAGAGATTAAGAAAAAATAATTTTGGAGTAGTTGTTTGGAATGATAAAGCAAATGCTAATGTCAGAGATGAAGTTCAAAGATATATAGATGATAATAACATAGATTTTGATTTAGATAGTATTCTTGGCGATTCTCATATGGATGTTAGTTCTTTTGATAGTATTGCATATGTAAATAAAAATACTATGAGATTTTATCATACTATGATGGGACATGAATCAGATTCTTTAAATCCTATTAAACCAGTTATATCCTCTGGAGGAAACAATTCTCCATTATTAATGGGTAAAACATTATTTGTTTATGCTAAAGAACTTGATGGGTTTTTTAAGAAAAAAGAAAATAAAAATGTTGATATTATATTGTCATCAAGTGGAGCTAAAGCATTAAATCCAATAAAGGGGACAGACGGAACAGATAATACTTTAATGAACGATGTTGCTTGGGATGGAATAAATAAATACAAAATTAATACAAAGCAATTAAGAACATTAACTTTGGATTCTATTGGAGTAAAACCAGAAAAAGATGTTATAATGACTACTGGTAAAATATCTCCAGCTGATATGAATTATGCAAACAATCAAGAGTCTTCTGATTATTACCAAGATAATATCGCAATCCCTTTAGAAAAAGCTATTAGAAATGCTCAACAACAAATTAAGAATCCTGTTTCTACTAGACAATGGATATTAAATCAATTCGGTGATGATTCTTTAATAGGGATGGTTGACGGAAAAGAATCTTTAAATAATTTAAATGGAATGAGTTTTTTTGCTGGGTTATCTAGAGATGCAAATCCTTTAAGTTATAGTGAATCAATTGTCAAAAATAAAATTTATGGTTCATATATAGACCCGTTAATAAACAATAGAAGGTCTGTTGTTAATCAATTCACACAAGATGGAGCTGATTTAAATGATAGCGATAGAAGGTGGGGAGGTCAAGCTTCTTTAATACAAGCTCCTATTGCATATTCTCATTCAAAATCTAGATTAAAACCTACATTAATAGATGCTGATGGTGTTCAAAAAAGCAGAGGAGAAGTAGTCCTTCCAGCTTATGAAGCTAATCAAAAAATAGCAACTTTATTAACTAAAGGTTATCAAATAAAAGTTGTAGATAACACAAGAATGTATGATGTAAAAGATATTGTTGATGAATTAGATGGTAAAGGTTCTTGGGATAAAAGTTTAAATGTTGATATTACTTTAGGAAATTTACATGAATTAATAGAAACTATAGGGAAAGAAAATAATAGACCTGATTTGCAAGTTGGTATAATAGTAAGAAGAAATCCAAGAACTAGACCTAACGACCTTTCTTTAATGGGGTTAAAAGGTTTTTTAGGTAAAGAATATGGAAATTCAATGATGGTAAACAGTTTAGACGTAGTTAATGTTTTTGAAGGTGACTATGATGCTGATAAAGCTGATTACTTTTTTGCTGAAAGAAAAAATATGTATGACCATATTCAAAGAACATCTCAATATTGGGTTCAAGGAGTTGACCCATCAAAATTTATGAGAGATTCTGAATTTAGTTTTGCTTTAAATAGCACACAAGAAAACGACGCTGTTGAAGAAATGGCTGCAAATTTAGACTTATACAAATCTTCTATTGGATTAGTTCAAAAAGTTCCTAGAATGTTAAATTATTTAGGAAACTTAGGACAATCTGTTCCTGTTGATGCAAAAGGAGTTGCAATTGAATCTTCAATGAGAGGGGAAGAAAATTCTAAAATTTTATATGAAGGGCCAGGATATAAGATTGTAATGGATTATGATAATAAAGATTTCTATCAAAGGTCTGCTTTAGAAACTCAATATATAATAGATGGTAAAGGCAATTTAAATAAAGACATAGCTGATGATATATATTCTTGGAGAAATGATTTTCTATTTCCAGATTGGGATACTTCTAAAAGTGCTAAAGACATATCTCAAATGGATTCAAGTACCAAAATAGGATTTCATAACGATATTTCAAGAACTGGTCAGTCTGGGAAAGGTGGTCGTGTAAGAATATTTAGAAAACTAACTCTTACAGAAGATGGATACAAAGAAATTGATGCAGTAAGTTCATTAGACCAATCTATTATAAAAGAAATGCTTTCCGAGTATGGTAAATTATTAGGAGTAACTGGAAATACAGCTTATGAAAAAAGTGGAGAGCAAAGAAAAGTATCTTATGACGATATAATGGAATCTTCAAATAGGTTTTTTAAATTTAATCAAAATTTAAGAAAATCTTTATACTATAGATTAAGAAACAAATACCAAGACTTGACAAGAGATAATGAAGGAAATATTATAAATAAAGATAAATGGAAAGAAAGTAAAGAATTTAAAACTATATTTGGAGTTAAAGACAAAACAAGTGATGATGGCAAATTTACATGGCAAATAACTGACAATGAAAAAATGTTTAACAATGTAATTACAGAACATTCTAAGCAATTTGCTACTGGTAAAAGAGGGTCTCCAGTAGAAAGAACTTTATATCAACTTGTTGATGCTAATTTATTTGGAGAAACTAGAGTAGAAACTTTAACTGGAGAACCAAAAGAATTTTTAAATAACTGGTATGATGAATTTGTATTTGATTCGAGAATGGATGACAGAGAAATGACAAATTCAATTGGAATATTAAAATCAAATGTATTAAAAACAGCTGCTGATGTAAATAAAAAAATTGATTTAATTAAAGCGTTGAATCAAAAAATAATGAAAATAAAGTTTAATAAAAGCAGAACATGGGCACAGAGAAAAGCATCTATTGAAAAAATTAATAATCTTAAAAAAGAAATTGAAAAAGAAATTGGCAAAGAATGGTTAGGTAAAAAATATTTAAAAACTATGTCTTCTAAAGATTTAGAAAAAATTGAATTTGTTGATGTTAATACAGGCAATATGAAAAAAGGTACTGTTTATTATGCTACATTAGAACAAATAAAAAGATTTATGCCACTAATAAATGGAGATGACGGATGGGGATTAAATTCTTCAGCTTTAGACGATATAAAAAACATTAGCGCTGTAAGAAAATTATTTTATGGAAGTCAAGATAAGTTAGGAGAAATATATAAATATGGAGGCAAAACGCTTCTTACCCCAGAACAACAAAGGCTTCTTGAACAATTCCCAGACATGAATACATATTTTGATATAGAAACTCAAATGTTAATGAACGGTGTAAAAAAACATGGATTAAAATTTTTATGGGGTTTTATGCAACCTACTATTAATAAAAGAAAAATTGGAGTTTTTGAAGGTAATCCAATAGCAGTCCCATTTGAAGCTAAAGAAGGATACGACCCTTCTAGTAGATACAGAAGAGGTATAAATTTTCTTACTCAATTAGCAACTAGAGATACAATTGGAGTAGGTGAATTAAATAATTATGAACTTCAAGGGCTAGCTAAAACAGCATTGTCCTATTTACAAGTAACAGAAGCTCAATTTCAAAGATTTTTTGATAGAAGATTTGATATGAAAAAATTAGTTTCAGAAAATTTTGGAGAAGCATTTGCTTTTGGTGATAGAGCGCAAATGAAACTTGTTTATGATGCAATTAAATTGCCAAATTTTCATAAAGATTTTGAAAAAAGATTTGGAGATTTTGGTACAATACAATGGACTAAGACTGGAGATAGAATTAAAAATGGATTTGGATTATTCAATGACCATTTATTTTCTTTTTATAGAGACATTATGCAAGCCGCTGGTAAAGAAAAAGAATACGATAATTACCTTAGTGAAATGAGTACCTTACAAGATTTAATGATGAGCAACAATGTTATTAATCCACTTTCTTATATTCATGCTAGAAACACAATGGATAGAGATGTTCGAGATATTGCAGAAAGAACACTTGGATTAGCATTGAAAAAAGGTGACTTAACACCTGAATTAACTAGTAAATTAATGGCTAACCCTGTATATGCTTTAATGGGTGGTTCTGATTTTTTTAAGAATCTTAATTTAGAAAGGTCTTCTAAGGTAGGAACTGATAATTTAAAACAAATGTACAAACGTTCTAAAGCTATTGAAAATGTTAAAAATAAATTACCTATTTCAGAAGAAGGCGAAGAAAGATTAAGAAGATTGAAAGATGATTTAATAAAAATAAAAGAGTGTTCAATATAATGGCAACAATAAATTGTAACATAGTAAATCCTCATTATGAAGAATTATTAAACATAGTCGAAGATTGGGCTAAGTCTGGTATAAGCAGAAAACAAATGAATAATCCATACGAAGCTGCTTTTAGATTAGCTGAAAGAGACTTTCTTATTGATATAGAAAATTTAAAATACGATACAAATGAAGAAATATTAACTAAAGGAAGGCTTAATGGATTTAAAAAGACGCTTAATAATTTAAATACAGCTATATCTTCTGGGAAATTAGACGGTCAATTTGCTCAATACTTTTATCAGACATCTCATTTTGGAAGTAAAGACCCTGTAATTGGAGGGTATTTAAAAGAAATGCAAAACTCTAGTTTTTTCTTTAGAAAAAATGAATTAAGAGATAGGAATAGATTTAAAGAAATAATTACATCTTTGCAAAAAGACGCTGGTATTAATAGTTTGTTTGGAAAATTGGGGTATGTAGCCGCTCAAAGAAAAATGACTAAATTAGATAATGATTTAATAAAAGCAATTAATGATGGCAACGATTCAAAGGTTAGTGAAATACAAAAAGAAATAAATACACTTGTTACTGATGGTGAATTAAAATCTTTTGGTGACTTTATGGATGTTGTAGAACGTGGATTAAAAGAAGGTTCTGAAGCTAAATATCTTCTCATTCAAGAGAACGCTAAAAAAGGTGATAAAAAATCTATTGATTTGTTAAATAAAATTAATGAAGGTAAAGCTATAGTTAAATTAACTGATAGAGAAATTGCAAATGTAGTTAGAGATAGGAAGGGAGTTAAATTAAAAGACAGACCTGAATTATATAAAGCAGTTGTACAGTATGACACAATGATGCAAGATTTATATAAAACATTAAGAAGTGGAATAGACCAACGCATTGATTCAATTATAGAAAGAATAGAAATAAATGGAGACAGAAAAACATCTGAATCTTTAAAAGAAATTAAAAAGAAATTAACTTCAGAGTTAATGCCTAAATATCAAGCTGGTTTTTTCCCTCATTATGTCAGAGATTTGAGCGCTCCTTTTATGCAGAAAATGATGCCACATTTAGATGATTTACAAACAGCTGCTAATCCATATATAAAAGACAAACCAAAAACAATAAAACAAATAGTAAATGCTATTAATCTTGACATAAGTGAACATGCTAAAGGAAGACAACAAGAAGCTGATTTCAATTATAGTAAACATTTTTTAAATGTTGTTGATAGTTACATATCAGATGTAAATAGATTTAATTTTACTTCATATACAGATGCTCATTTTTTAAGGTCAATATCAGCGGTTGAAAATATATACAAAACAAATGGTTCTGCTAAAGGATATGGTCAAAACATATCTGATTATATTGCAGATTTACATAAAGCTGCTAATGGAGATGCAAGTATAAGTCCCAAAACTAGGGCTGTAATGAGGTCTTTATTAGGATTTGAGTTCATATCTAAGTTAGGAGTTAATCCACGTTCAGCTGCAAGAAATTTTACACAAAGATTGTTAGATTATGTTGAGTGGGGCCCGGTTCAAATATCAAACATGAATCAACAATTAAAAAACATGACTTTAAAAACTAAAAAAGGTGTTGAAGTTAATTCCGATGTATTTGTTGAAAGCGCATTAAAAGAAGCTGGTTTGTTATTTGATGAAATTTCTCCTCAATTATTAGAAACTGGATTACAATCTCCAGCTTCAATGTTTAATTTAAGAGTTTGGAATGAGACCAAAGGTAAATATGAAATAAGAGACAAATCTAAATTAGAAAACTTTGCAGACTTTACTTCAACTGTAGCTGCTAAAACATCTTGGATACATAGAAAGGCAGAAAATTCAAACAGAAAACATACTTTTAAAATAGGTTTTGCTCAAATGTATAAATGGTTAAAAGATAATCCAACATTTATGGAATCTAAAAAAGAAGAATGGGGGGAAACTTTTTCTGAATCCAAATTAGATGCGTCTATTCAATCTATAGCTCAAAATTATGCTAAAAACATGGTAATTCTTAATCATTTTGATTACGCTGATTACGCAAAATCTAAAGCATTTAGAAGTAAAATTGGTAGATTCATGTTTCAATTTCAACATTATAGTATGGAATTTTTTGAAAGAAATTTAAAAATTTTAAAAGAAGCAAAAGAAGATGTGTTGGCTGGGAACTTAATGCCTAATAAAGATGCTAGGGGATTGGAAAAAGCATATAGATTAGGAGCTGCTTATTTTCTTGCTCCCGTTATTGCATCTGCTATAACTGGTTTAAATTTTGAAAATCTTGTTGAGCATGATTCTGCAAATAGAATAAAACAACTTGCTACAATTATGACTGGCGATGATGATGAAATTAAAAAAGCATTTTATGGAAAAGGCCCTATACTTTCTACATTTGGAGGCCCGTTAGCATCTGATATTATAGACATAGGAATGATGTTAGACGTTGTAAACTTAGACGATGATTCTTTGCTTTCTATTATAACTGGTATGCAAGAATATGATTTAAACAGTCAAAGTACAGATTTTACTAAAAAACTTAGATTGTTAAATGGATTTGCTGGTAGATTAGTTGAAAGACATATACCTCAAATTAACGAAGGAAGAATTGGATGGGCAATACAACAAGAGCTTGGTTTGTATCCTACTAAAGAAGCAAAAGAAATACAAAAAACTTACAAAAAAGTTAGGAAAAGAGTTCTTCCTTCTAATGTAGAAAAAAGTTTAAGAATGTTAGAAGAGGGCAAATTAACTTAATAAGCCCCCTTCTTTTAGCATATGATATAATTAATAACAAGAAAGTATATGCTAATTTGTTAAATTGTTTTTTATTCTTTCTTCAAATATAGGTATTACTGATTCACACATATTCTTTAATTCATTAACTACTGTTAATAAAATTAGATTTTTATCTTTATGTTCTGTTTGTTTACACATATTTAAACATTCTAAATTTGCTTTTAAAGCTATTTCTATAATGTCATATTCATTTATCTTATTTTCATTTATCATTTTTATTTCTCCGTTTCTGTGTACATTCCGTACATTGTTATTA
>TARA_R100001594_G_scaffold41050_1_pt1 | contig 18439 bp, 40 predicted proteins | sample TARA_R100001594 | Tara Oceans TARA_R100001594 (sample SAMEA2622752) | marine metagenome | biome: marine biome (ENVO:00000447); feature: marine epipelagic mixed layer (ENVO:xxxxxxxxx); material: "saline water (ENVO:00002010), including plankton (ENVO:xxxxxxxx)" | depth 150 m | reverse complement strand
ATTAAAAATCCTAAAGTAGAATTTATACATTTTTTTATAGAGGATAAAAAAGATATAGCCAATTTAAATATACCAGTAGATAAAAATAAATTATGTTTTTTTAGTGCGGCTCATAAAGGATTAGAATTTACATTAAGAATATTTGAGCATTTATATAAAATAAATCCAAAATTCAAATTATATATTGGAAATCCTACTTATGACCAAAATAATGATTTTTCTGGAAATAATGGAAGTGTTATTAATTTAAATAATCAAACTAGAGATCAAGTATTATGGAATATGAGAGGATCTTTAGCTTGTTTACATTTAAACCATGCATATCCAGAAACTTTTGGATGTGTAAATGCAGAAAGTAATTTAGTAGGAACTCCAGTATTATGTTATGATTTAGGAGCCACAAAAGAAATATTATTTGATGCTGATAAACAATTAATAAAAACAAATCCGCATAGAGTTGATTTACATGATTTAACTACTATTACAGAAACAATTTTTGAATGGTATAATGGAAAAAGGCCAGAAGTAAAACTCAATCCTTTATTTAATAAACAAAAAATTACAAAAAAATGGATAGATCTTATGTAGAAAATAATTTAGTAGCTGGAGTTTATACTCATAGAGATAAATATTTTAATCAATTTACTGCAAATTGGCAAGATTTTTATTATGGAGTAGAATTAATATACAATGTTGAAAAAGGGAAAATAAACGAAAACATGGAAAAATTAAGGCATAAGTTTATTGAAACTGGAAAGAGATATTGGCTTTTTATGGATGAGGATATATTATTTTTAAAAAATGATGTAATTGAAATTGCATTAAAACATTTAAAAGATAATGATTTACATTTAGTAACAACATATCAAAGCACCAATTATGATTTAGTTAAAAAAGCGGATCCATCTAATTTAACCTTTGAATATATATGCTGGGCGGCTGGATATTTTATGTTAGTAGATAGTGAAAAATGTGGATTAGTTCCTTTTGATTTAAAATTACCTACTACTCATGGATCTTTAGCGGATATAAAATATTGCATGGATATAATTATGAATGATCCAGAAAATGCTTTAATTGGTATTGCTCCAACTCTTATTTACCATGAGGATGATGGATATAGTGAAAAAGTTGGAACTCCTTATAAAATTGATGATAAAAATATAAAAAAGGTAAATAAAAAAGTAGAAAAATTTTTAAAGTCATTAGATAAAAAATTATTCTATGGAGATCCAAAAATGGAAATTGTATTTTTAGAAAATGGAGATATTGATTATAATGAAACAATAGGACATCATTATTTAAAACATAAACATCCAGATATATATCATGAAATAGTAGCAAGATTGCATTATGATAGGGTACATAGCAAAGATGGATTTAGCCACTATTATTTAGAAAAATGAAAATAGATTATATAATACCAACTTTAAATAGGCCATCATTAAAAAAAACTATTGAAAGTATAAAGCAAGAGGATGATGGAATACATCTTAATTTATTAATTTGTGATAGTGAAAAAAGTGCTGGAGAAAATAGAAATAAATCTTTAGAAAAAGTAAAAGATAGTGATTGGATTGTATTTGTTGATGATGATGATTATTTAGTAAAAGGGCATAGCTTAGAATTAGATAATGATTTTGATATTGTTATTTTAACTATGGATCAAGAGGGAAAAGTAAAGCCCAATAAAAGGTTAAAAGGGGAGGGGAGATATAAAGGTACTTGTATATTTAAAGGAAATGTAGGAATTAATTATGCTATTAAAACCTCATTTTATTTAAAATATAATTATAAATTTGACACATTAGGATTAGGAGAAGATTGGAGGTTTTTAAAAATGTATTTAGAAAAAACCACCAAAATCAAAATTACGGAGAAAGTGTATTATCATGCACCAGCATCCCATCATACAAAAACAGAAGAAATGAATTATAAATTAAGAAATCAAAAATTTGGATTATATATTGCTACTCCATTATATGGGGAGGAGGTAAATTTAGCATATATGGATAGTATTGTTTTATTAAGCAAAGAATTAGAAAAAGCTGGAATACCAGCCATAAGACAACATATTATACATACATCATTAATTACAAAAGCTAGAAATGAAAGCATAAGTAACTGGATGAATAATACTAAATTAGATTATTTTATTTTTATTGATGCTGATATAGGATTTAATGCTTTAGATGTAATTAAATTAATGAATTATGATTTGCCTTTAGTGGCTGGTACCTATCCTAAAAAGCATTTAAGATGGCAAGAGATACAAACTATTTTTTATAATGAAGTGCCAGAAAGCAGTAAGGAATTACTAGAGAAAACATCTGAATATACTATTTATGAAAAAGAAAATGCATCTATTAAAGATGATTTATTAGAAGTAGAGAGAGTGGGTACTGGATTTATGATGATTAAAAGAGATCTAATTAAAAAAATGGCTAAAAAATATCCAGAATTAATGTATAAAGAAAATGGAAAAAAAGGATATGGATTATTTGAAAGTGCTATAATGAATAAAGAGCATTTATCAGAGGATTATGCTTTTTGTGAAAGAGTAAAATCAGTTGGAGAAAAAATATATATAGATGCAACATTAGAATTAACTCATAATGGAGGTAATTTAAAGTTTTATGGAAACTATAAAAACCATTTAAAATATAAAAAATGAAAATATTAATAAAATTTCCTACCAGAAATCGTAAAGATATTTTTTTTAATACTTTAAATACATATTATGAATATTTAGATGATTTAGCCAATGTTAAGTTTGTTATTAGTTGCGATACTAATGATGATAGTATGAATAATAAAGAAGTGAAAAAATTATTAGATGGATATAAAAATCTTAAATACTATTTTGGAAATTCTAAAACAAAAATTGAGGCAGTAAATAATGATATGCAAGATTTAGATTTTGATATATTACTCCTTGCATCTGATGATATGATCCCTCAAATTAAAGGTTATGATACTATTATAAGAAATGATATGAAAAAATACTATCCTACTAAAGATGGTATTTTATGGTATTTTGATGGATTTAATAAATCTGTTAATACATTATCTATTATGGGAGTGGAATATTATAAAAAAAATAATTATATCTATTATCCAATGTATAGATCATTTTTTTGTGATACCGAGCAAACTATACTTGCACAAAAATTAAATAAAATCACTTTTATTGATAATACTATAATAAAACATCTCCATCCAGATAATACAAAAGATTTACATAAATCTTATGATAATACTTATAAAGAAAATGATGGCTATGATTATGATAAAAAAGTATTTATTAAGAGGATGAAAGATGTTATGAATGTAAATTTAGATCACTTATGAATGGGTGCTGCATAGTAGAAACTAGGCCTATTGCTAATTTATCCCAAATAATAATTGATAGGCATTTAAAATATATTCCTAAAGATTGGGAATTAACAATTTATTGCTCCTCTTTAAATCATGAACACATAAAAGATTGTGATTTTGGAGTAAATACTAATATTATTAAATTAGAAAATCCTAAATTAACTATTGATGGATATAACTCTATGTTAAAAAGTGATAGTTTTTGGAAATCTTTACCTTATGAAAAAGTATTAATATTTCAAAGTGATAGCAGAATATTAAAAGAGGGTATAGAAGATTTTTTAAAGTGGGATTATGTTGGATCTCCTTTTCAATTTCAACATCATGGAGGAAATGGAGGTTTGAGTTTAAGAAATGTTAAATTAATGGAGGAAATATGTAAAAAAGCTAATTTTACACCTTATAATGAAGATGTAGATTTTTGTAATTATATGTATGAAAATAATATTGGTAATTTAGCACCAAGAGAAGTTTGTTTTAAATTTAGTTGTGAAACCATCCCTATGCTCGGTACTCTGGGAGTACATGCTATTGAAAAATGGATCTCTCAAATATCATGTGAAATAATATTAAATCAATATAATTATGGCAATAAAAAATAAAGATTACGCAAAGTTTTTAGTTAAAACACAAGAAACAAAAAACTTAATTACTGGAGAAATTGATGAGTTAGAATTTGATTTTGCAGATGCAGAGGTATCAGAGGCCGAAAAAAAAGATGAGAAAGGAAATTTAGTATCAATAAAAAATTTAAAAGAATTAAAATCTAAAATTAAATTAGAAAAAGTAAAAAGGTTAAAAAAGAATAAAACAAAAAAAGATGTATGGGGAGGTAAGGCATTAAGATATAAAAAAGGACAAAAAGATGGAAAAGGAGGACAAATTATGCCTAGTGAAGTGGCATTAGCATTTAGAAATATCGCAAAAAAAGAGGGAATAAGTGTAACAAAAGCAATTAGTAAATACCAAAATAAAAAAGCAGTAAGTGTAGCACCATTAACTCTAGGGCAGCATGATTTTGACACTAAATTATATTATAAAAATCCTAAAACAAAAAAAGAAAAATTTATAACTAATAAAAATTTACTTGTAAAAGTAAAAGATAGTAGCGGTAAAGTTTATAGATTTAGAGGGGATGGAAAAAAAATATATAATGATCCTCAATTTCAAAAATTAAGAACAAGAAATTTAAATAGAATTTATCAAGCTATATTGCCAAGTAAAAGGAAAAAATGAATAAATTAACTTTATATCATAAAATGTTAATTGTAATTTATATTATTGCTATTCCTATTCCATTTGCATTAACTATTATTTTATTTATTTATTCAATTCTTTATTATGTTTTTAAATTACCATTAAGACAAGAAAAATATATATTATTATATGTTGCCAAAAAACTTAAAAATTTATGCAATAAAAAATGATAGTTTTAAGATCTACATCAAGACAAAAAAGCGGATTTATAGATTATCTTAAAGATTGTGGATATGAATTTACAATATCTACTACCACCAATTCATGTATTATTATTTATTCGGATATGTACCATAAATATAAAGTCATATTTTCGGATGGTGTATATATGAGTAAAAAAGAGATGATACTACAAAGAAAGGCAAAAAAAGATATTGAAAAACAAATTAAATTATTGCCAGATGCAAAAGTATCATTTAGTAGTGCTAAAAAAATACATTTTTTTGAATTTGATAGCAGTTTAAAATACATGGTAGAAACATCTGGAGATTGTGTAGATATTGAAAATGTAATGGAGATGGATATTACAAAAGCATATTATCAAATGGCATTTAATTTAGGATATATATCAGAAAAATTTTTTAGGGAGTGTTTAGGATTACCAAAAATAATTAGATTAAGATTATTAGGATCTATTGCCACAAAGCGAGTTGTAGAAACTTATAAGGATGGTAAAATAGTAGAGATGAAAGTAGTAGAGGATTTAAAAATGAGAGATATTTGGTTTCATATATGTTATGAAGTAGGCAAAGTAATGAAAGAATGTAGCGAGGCAATACAAGATTATTTTGTTTTTTATTGGGTAGATGGTATTTATTTTCAAAGGCATCCACATTTTAATGAGCAAAATGATCCTACAAAACAAATAATACAAAAAATATTTCAAAAAAATAATTTAAAATTTAGTATAAGTCAATTAGAAAAAATATCTTTGCAAAATCTAAATGATGAAATTATGTTAAAATGCTGGAAAGAGGGTAAAGTAAAATCTAATTTTTCTGTACCACATAAAAAAGTAAAAAAATATATTTTTAATCCTCAACATGAATTAGTGCATGATTGATTGGCAGTTTATAAGAGAAAATTATCCCCATGCTTTAAAAGAGTATATGCAAAAAAGCTGGGGTGTTGAAGAATTTTGGAATGCCTACGAGGTATATGTAAGATGTAAAATTATAGAGGATGAAACTGGGCAAGAATTATGGGATTGGAAAATATCCAGCAAATTAGTAATTTATAGTAGCTTGTGTTATAAAACAGTTATTAGAGATGGCAAAAAAATTTCAGTATATTCTTTTGATGAAATAATGGAAAGGAAAATAAAAAATATATTTAAAATTATAGATGAGCAAATTAAGAATAAAAATTATTTAAACAACTAATGGGAAAATATGATCCCATAGATATTTTAGATTTATATACTAAAAGAGTAATAAACAGAGAAAAACAAAAAAACTATTTAAAAAAACATCCAGAATTATGGCTAAAAAACTTAAACAAAAAAAAGAAAGCAACGACCTCAATAAAAAAGCAAAAAAAATAAAAGAAAAAATAATGAATAAAGTAGAGGATCAGATAGAAAATGAACAAATAAAGGAAGAAAAAACCGATCAAAAAACACCTCCAATAATTGAAGATGAAATAGCTGAAAAAGAAGTAGAAAATACTCCTATTAGTGATATTGGTACAGATGAATTAATTAGTGCTTTAAAAATCCCTATGCAAGATGCTAAAGTAGATGAGGAGCCAGTTGATGTTCATAGTGCTATTTTTGATAGTGAGGATGATGAGGAGGAGGCAGAAGAAATAGAGGAGGAAAATCTAAATGAGAAATATTTTGGAGATGATGATCCTAAAAGTGAGGATGATTTTGATAACTCCTTTTTTGAGGATAGCAGTTTAATGGCAGAAATGGGAGTTGAAATTTTAGATCTAGCATTACAAACTGGTGCTATGGCTATTGCTAAAGATTTTGAAAATCCTAAAAAATATGAAACCAGCGATTATAAAAAGAATAAGATAAAAAAACCTTTAGAGGCATTACTTAGAAAAAGAGGAGCCAAAGTATCTCCAGAAATAATGTTTGGAGTTGTAGTATTAATTGTTTATGCTCCAGTATTTATGACCGCTATTAATGAGAGAAAAAGAAAAAATCAAGAGAGAAGAAATCCAACTCCAGATGTAGCCGATCAAATCCCAGAACATATCCAAGAGGTACATCCAGCAAGAGAAACTAGACAAACTGCAAAGCCAATGGTAGTGCCACCAGATCCGCCAAAGAAAAAGGGGAGGCCAAAGGGAAGTAAGGATAGCAAAAAACGAAAAACAACTGGATATAAAGGAAATAAAAATGCGAGTTAGTAAAGAGCAATACGATAAAAGAATAAACATTTGCAAAAATTGTCCAGATGTTCGCCATAGTGTAGGGATTGGATTAACTTGTGGAGTTTTTTTAGGATATGGAAATAAAATACCAAATACTTGTGGATGCAAATTAAGTTGGAAAGCTAAATTGAAAAATCAAGATTGCCCACAAAAAAAATGGTAGCATTATTTATAATTTTTTGTTTAATATTAATAATATTTGTTTTTATAATTTCTCAATTACTTAAATTAGAGAAAAGAATAAAACGCTGGAAAAAAAATCAAAAAAGATGAGTACAAGACAAAGTTTATTTTTTATTATAGTAGGTACCAATGGTACTGGCAAAACAACTCTATTAAATAAATTAGTAGATGAGAAAGGAGGTAAATCATTAGTAATAGATCCAGATGGATTGGAATGGTCGCATGTAGAGGAAATTCCCCCAGAAAAATGCGGAGAATTAAAAAGCGGTCAAGCTAAAATTTTGGCACCGAGTATTGATGATTTAGAATATTTAATAGATTTTCAAAATGGATCTTTAATATTAGATGATTGTAGATTTTATTTAAAAAGTAGAATGGATGAAAGCATTAGAAGAATTTTAATTAGGAGGAGGCAAAATGCAATAGATGTTTTTGCAGTAGCACATGGTTTATCAGAAGTACCAGCATCTTTTTATACTTTTGCTACTCATTTAATATGCTTTAAAACAAATGATAGTTTAGTAAGATTAAGAAATTCAACAGATAAAGAAAAAATACATAGATTAAGAGCTGCTATTGATGAGGTAAACCAGCATCCAGATCATCATCATTATAAAGTATTTAATATTTCGGATATATAAAAAAGTTTTATTTTTGTTTTATATTTTAAAATTATCTAACACAAATTTTATTTTCATTTTTGCCAAAAATATTTTTATTTCATGGCATCAGAAAGTCCGAGTACCCCAGCCGAATCACCAGCAAGGGAAGTAAGCGTAGAAAAAAAAGTTAGAGGCGGATATAATCCCTCTAATATTACCGAACAAGAATTAACACCAGAGTATGTTTATGCTACCAATCAAAGTGTAGAAGATTTTAATAATACTCCATTTCAACCATTCCCTACAACTAAAAACGACTTATCCCCACCATCTCCTTTTAAACCTCGTAAAATGCCAAAAAATTATGGCATAGGAGATAGTGATTATTGTGCAAATAATCCAACAAGTGCGGAATGTTTAGATAGTGAGGGAAATAGTTTTTGCGATCAAAATCCAAATCATCCAAATTGTCATGATGAAAGAAATGATTACCAAGAATTAGGATTATTTCAAGAAGAAGTAAGATATATTTTTGATCCAGCGAAAAGATCAGATGAAAATGTAAGAAAAAAATCAGTATCTACATTATATGAAACGAAAATGGATGATACTCAAACAGATGTACCGCAAACTATCCGCACCGAGTGTAGATGTAAAGATGGTACAAAAAAAATGGGATGGCTAGATATTAGAAGTGGACAAAAAGATTGTAGTTCATGTAATGAAGCTAGATTTAATAGCCCAAATCCTTATAAAAATTATAAAACAAAGCGATCAACACCAAATTTTAGTGGAAAAAGTGTACCACTAAGAAAACAAGTAGGGGTTTCTCATTTTGGAGATGTGGAGATGAAAGGATGCCAAACTGGTAATGCTGCACAATCTTTAGAACAAAGAAACAAAATAAGTACACTTAATAATGTAACGAATATTGATACCCAAGATAGTATAGGCGGAAGTACAATAACTGTACCAGAAAATACAAGTGGGATGCCAATTTCATTATATGACAATTTAAAAACAAATGTTTACGGATTGTAAACGAGTAATTAATTTAAAAAAAAGAAAAAAATATGAAAACAATTAGTAATCAAGATAGTGTAAGTGCATTTTCAGTTACATTAACCAATACAACTCATGGTAGTGCAAAACAATTTAGAATTTTTGATAATGACTTGGTATTAAGAGCAATTAATGGATCTTTAGGATCTGCAACATCTACAACTATTGAGCCAACAAATGCTGGTGCATTATCTAACACAACAGATGCTACACCAATTGTAATTTCTGGATTTAACTACCAAACAACTTATGATGCTGGGCAGTTCTCACAAACTTTTGATATTTCAAGAGGATCTATTGATGGTAGAGTGGTTAAGCATCCTAACATTATCGCAAAAGCGAAGCGTAACACTCAGTATGACAGTAAGTTATTAACTATTGATGAAAGATTTGTAGTTGATGGTCAAACTGGAATTGAGGTTACAGTACAAGCATCAGAGAAAGTTATTTTAACATTCTTTGTTGAAGGATTTTTAGTATAATAAGCTATTAATTAAAAAAAGGTAAGGATGCCACATGCACAAGGGGGATTAACCTCCCAAGAGATAATTAATTTACTAAATTCAGATGTTGAATTTGGAATAAATTTCATAATAGATAACAATCCATCTGCGGTGGAAAGTAATATATCCTCCTTGTCCATACCTTTGCCACAAAATCCATCTAACCTCCAAATGAGGGAGGTAATAGATGCTTTAATGCAAGATGTAGAAGATCCAGATGCGGTAGATAAAATTGCAGAAATTCTACAAGTACCTTATATTGATAATGCTCCTAATTATACTGCTGGTTTTGGCACTTATTTAGAAAGTAAAATGCCTCCAGCACCATCTGGTGCTAGTGTAGGGGTAGCGGTAGTAACTGCAATTAGTGGTGTATTAAGTGGAGTGGCTAATATTTGGGGAGCATACAAGCAAGAGGATTTATTAGAAATACAACAACAAATGCAGCAAGATCAAATTGCATTTGAATTAGAAAAAATAGAAAGAACAAAGATTTTAGGAATACCACAAACTGTATTTATAGCAGTAATTGTTTTTGTAATGTTCGTGGCATTAATAATCTTTTTAAGTAATAGAAAATAAAAAATTATGCCAACACAACAACAATTAGATAATGAAGCATATTGCGGATGTACTGGGATTTTTATACAAGATCCTAGCGATCCAGATGTAGGTACTTGTGCCGCACCAACTGGAGGAGAAGATCCATGCCCTCATGTGCAACAAGGATTTTGGCAAACTGCTGCCTCATGGGATTGGAATAATATCTCAACTACTGCTTTAACATGGGGATATGCTACTGGATTATTAAAGCCGCCTAGTTCCAATTTGGAAACTCAAGCATATATGATGGAGTTGCAAAAACAAAGGCAACAAATGAATATGATATTAATAGGGCTGGGAATATTAATGTTAGTAGTAATAATAGTAGTAGTAAGAAAGAAATAAACGAAAACAAAGTAAGTAATGCCTATAACAGATGATAATAGCCAAGAGCAAAAAAACGAGCAACAATTAATTGGAGTTTTAGTTATTGTAGCAATAGTTGGTGGCTTATTATGGCTGGTTTTAAAGGTAAGTAGAAAGAAAAAGTAATTAATTAATTTAAAAAAAACAAAAAAATGGGAAAATTATTTAACATGACAACAATGCTATCTGTAATTCTTGCTTTAATAGTATATTTTATGGTAGTAGCACCAATGATGGTTAAAAAACCAGCTAACGGAAACGGAAACGGAAACGGAAACGGATCTGCATCTAGGCGATAACAAATGAATAAAGGGCAAACTACAATAGCAATTATTGTTGTCTTATTGATTTTTATTTTCTGGAAAGGTAAAAAGAAAGCTAAATTTGGATGTGCCGACTTATGGTCAAGCATGAGAAATGATAGTGCGGAGCAAATTTATACTGAAACTTTTAATCTAACAGAAAATGATAATGATATATTAGAGAGTTTAACTACACAAGCTGCCGATCAACAAATACCACTTACTAAAATGAAGTGTTTATATTCGGCAGATTATATGGTAGAAAATAAAATAATAAATCTAAATGAAAAAGATAGCATTAATAAATGTATTTGCGATAAAATTCTAACATAGGAAATAATCAAGATGGCGAAAAAACTTGCTTTGTTTGAGGGATCATGGCAAAAGGTACTGATAAAGGTAATTTTACTTTTATTAGTACTTTTTGTTGTGTATTCACTTTTAAAAAAAATAAAGTGGAGGCCAACTAAATCAGAGGAGGCCATTAATGATTATATCCAAAATGAGTTGCCAAATACAACTCCAATAGATAATAGCACAAATGCCTCTCCAGATACTATTTCTAATAGTGAAGCGGAATTAATTGCGAATAATTTAGAGGTATATATGGAACAATGGGGTACAAATGAACAAAGTATGTTTAATGCTTTACAATGTTTAAATGGAGCATCTTTAAATAAAGTATATGCCTCTTTTGGAGCAAGAGAGTATGATATGACATGGCCAAATCAAGATGTAATAATGGATTTATTTGGATGGTTTTCGGAAGAATTATCTAATACTCTTTTTACATCTATTTATCATAATGAGTGTGTGCCAAGTTGTACGGAGGCATTTGGAGGTAATGAATGTCATGCTTTAAAATATATGAGAGAAATTTGGAGTAAGTCCTCCATACCAATAACATTTTAAAAAAAAAATATGGCTGGATATAAATGCAAATGCAAAAACGGAAAAACATGGAGTGGAAGTGATGATGCTTGTAATAAAAACGCATCTAATTGTCGCTTATGTTGTGCTGGATGGCAATTAGGAGGAGTAGCTACTGGAAGAACTGGAGGAGTAGGTGGTGGTAGTAATAGGCCATCACAAGGAGTAATAATAAGAACTGGAGATCATAGGAGATTTCAAAATATAAAACGAGTTAATAGAAACATATATAATTTATAATTATGGCAAACTATACATTTAATTGGAGTAATGGAGTAACAACTAGCATTCCTAAACCTCAAGAACAAGGATTTCATTGTGATTATGAATTTCCTAGTTCTGCTATGAATAATGCAGCAAATGAAATTGTAGCACATGCTGGAGATGGAGATAATTTAAACGAAAAAGAACAATATTGTGCGGCAGCACATTCTTGGATTTCTGGCCTTATAAATACATCTAAACAAATAAGGGATAAATGGGATAGATTAGAAATAGAATGTGATGAGTGGAAATGCTGGTTATGTTTTCGGAGTTGTAGTTGCTGTATGGATTGGTGCTATAAAACTGAAAATGAATTAGAGAGTGCTTATTGGTCTTGGGTGCCAATTTATAATAGTAATTTATCTGCTTTAGCATCACTAGAAAATATTTGGCAAGAAACTACCGACCAATTAGCACTAGATAATCAACAAGCAACAGATCAAGCGATTTTAGATCAACTAATTGCAGAAACTAATAATCTGATTAGTGTAACTGCTTATAATAATGAAAGCAGAGAATTAGATGTAGCAGCTAAAAAAACACAAAAGATTTTTATCCCAGTTCTTATTGGTTTAATATTATTAGGGGTAGGATTTATATTTTTAAAAAAATAATAAAATGAAAAAAATTTTAAAAAGCCCATTTTTTTGGGGAGCAGCAATATTTTTAATAGTAATGTTTTTAACATTAACCGCTACCTCATTCCCTCAAAGGGATTATGGAGGGCAAAATCCAGCATAATTAAAAAGATATGAAAAAAACCAAAAATATAGTAGCAATAATAGTAGTAATATTAATTATAGCCGTAGTGGTAATGATGTTTAATGGGGAGCCAACTAGAGGAGCAAATACTTTAGGCGGCCAACATGGTTACGCTTATGGAAGTTTAACACCAGCATACTAAGATGACAAAACAAAATACATTTATATTAGTAATAGCAATTTTAGTAATTGTAATTATATGGTATATAAGTGAGCAAGGAATAATAGGAAAAAAGAAAGAACTATTAGGATATTCTTACGGAACTTTACAGTTTGGAGATGATGTTACTTATATTGGCGGATGTACAGATCCAAGTGCTGAAAATTATGATCCGGATGCGGCAGTTGATAATGGATTATGCTTTTATACAATGGGATGTTGTGATGTAAATGCTAGTAATTATAATTCTGAAGCAGATAGTTGTAATCTACCAAATAATAATGTATTAAACTGTAATTATAGTTAAAATGAAAAAGAAACAAACTAATTTAATAATTATAACGATTGTAATTTTACTCATAGGATATTTAATTATGAGGAAATCAGCAGCGAAAACCAATGGTAATGGTGCTTTGCCTCCTAAATGGGATGGAATAACTAGAAATTGTTGCTCTTGTACTGGATCAAATGATACTTGCGGAGAATTTGAAGTAAATGATTGTAGTGAAGCTGGAGATGGATATGTACCAGCCGATCAATGGCAATTGTTATGTGAGGTTAGACCGCCAAGTCCACCTCAATGGGATGGAATAACTAGAAGTTGTTGCTCTTGTACTGGAAGTGGAGATACTTGCGGAGAATTTGAAGTAAATGATTGTAGTGAAGCTGGTGGCGGATATGTACCAGCCGATCAATACCAATTGTTATGCAACTTTGATAGATAATAAAATAATTTAAAAAGAAAAAAAATGGATAATTGTAAATGTGGAGCAGCATGTAAAGATGTGTACAAAGGCGATTGTTATAAATGTTGTCATAATATACGCCCAGCATCCGTAAGAGGAGGGGGTGGAGTGCCTACTCCAATGCCGACTAATCCAGCCGATCCAAGAAGTTTTGGATTTAATACCTCCCATGATGGGAGAATAAGAGGAGGAATTAAAACTCCAGATTATACTACTATGCCTCCATCTAAAAAAGAATTTAACATCTTTGAGGCACAAAGGGAGGCAATAACTAATAATTTTAATAGTAATGCTCCAAATTCTATAAAAAGAAGAACATGGAAACCTCATCCATTAGATTTATTAGGAGTGAAAAGAGTAATAGGAGCAACTGTTTTTGATCCAGTTACTAAAACATGGAAAGTAGATGATGGTAGGCCAAGAGGATGGGATGACAAAGGGCTTTTGTGTTGGGGAAAATGTAAAGTAAGGAGAGGAGTGTGGCCTTTTAGAACAACGACTATTAAATGTAATTGTAATAAAGCTGGAGATGGATGTATATGTGATGGATGTTTAGGAGGTGCAGCATGTTAAAAATAAATGAAAATGAATAAAAATATCCGATTAGTTGTTCTTATATTAGTTATTGCAGTTATTCTGTATTTTGTATCTAAATTTATGAGTAGAACAAAAAACAATGGGAATGGATCCCAAGCATGGGAAAGTTATTATCCAGAAAATAATGGATCAAGAACACAATCTCCGCTAAGTGGACAATGTATAAAGCCAAATTTTAAAGATATGGATTTATCTGGGAGAGAATGTGCTGGAACACTAATAAACGAAAATAAAACCTTAAAATTAGGGGATCAATCATGCGAGGTATTGCTTTTACAACAAAGATTAAATGCCATGCAATCAGATAAATATATTTTAAAACCAACTGGGCAATTTTGCTGCCAAACAAGATATAAATTAACTTTATTAATGGGAGTGCCGCAAATAGCATTAAATCAATTTAGCCCAGATGAGCAAATAGGATTTAACGAATTAGAGGGCGGCAAAAAAATGACTAATTATTCGTATATGGATGTAAACACTAAAACAAGATAATATGCCACAAGGAAATGAAAATACAGTACCAGATCCAGAAACTACTACCGAAGTAAAATGGTTTGGAGAAGAAGAACTATTTAGTATTGGAGATAGGCCAGTAAAAATTTGGGAATTATTAGTAGGTTTAATAATTTTGTCAATGATACTACCATTCTTATTTAGAGGTAGAGGAGGGAATGGAGGTAGAAGAAATGGCTATCGTAATGGTAGAAGATAATTAAAATAAGTAATAAACAAAAACAAAGCAAATGAAAAACAATGGACAAATGGATGACACAATAGAAGTTATCCCAGATTTTGAAAATGAAATGGTAGAAGAAGTACAACCAACAACACCTCCCCTCCCAAAGAAAGAGGGATGCGGCTGCAATAAAAATAAAGGAGCAGCACCAAGTCCAAAAGAAACAAACTGGACTAGGATAGCATTAATAGTAGGAGGTTTAATTTTAGTTTATTTTGTTTTCTTTAAGAAAAAAGGGAAAATAGAAGTGCCAAAGGTAGAAGTGCCAGAGGCATAATTTAAAAAATTATAATATGGAATTTTTAGATAGTTTAACATTAAGTACAATAGTTTGGAGTGTGATAGCAATTTTAGAGGTAGTAGTAAGATTAACACCATCTGAAAAAGATAACTCTATTTTAAACAAAGTTATTTGGATAGTAGAAAAAATAATCCCAAATAGAGCAAAACAAAAGGGAGCATTACATAAATTGTTTAAAGGAAAAACAAAGTAATATGAATGATTATAATAATCAACAAGATTTATTAGATATTATTTCTGGGCAAGGAGCAATCCGAGTGTCAGTAGAATTATCAATGAATACTATAATTGCTATATTTATTGCTTTTGTACTTGCTGGAGTAGTAAGTAGATTATTAATTAAGTAATGGTATTAAAATTGGAAGATATATTGGATTTTAGCTTTTTGTCAATAGCATTTATAGTATCAATGTTTATTGGAAAAATAAATCATTTTTTATCTTTTATTACTTTTGATATTATTAGTGATACTTTAAGTGTAGCAATCCAAATATTAATATTAATTGGATTAATACATAAAACTAAAAAATGGAGAAAAAAAGATGTTTAAAATAATTACAGATTTATCTAATTTTCTTTTAAAACATCCTACAAAAAGGTATAGTTTTAGAGATCCATCGGAAATTGATAAAATAGTAATACACCAAACCGACACCGAAGATCAAGGAAAATTTACTGCTTATAGTATAGCTAATTATCATGTAAATACAAATGATTGGGCTGGTATTGGTTATCATTATCTTATAACAGATGATGGCTCCATTTATAAAACGAATGATGAAAATTTAATATCTTATCATGCCTCTGGATGGAATAATAGAAGTATTGGAATAGCTATTACTGGAGATCATGTAGTTGGATCTCAAAATGATAACTATGATATTATAAGTAAAAAGAAATATAATGCATTAGTATATTTATTAGCAAAATTATGCGATAAATATAATTTAAGTGTAGATGATATAGTAGGGCATAATGAAACTGGAAGCCCAAAGAGTTGTCCTAATTTAAATCTGAGCCAAGTACGATCAGATGTAAAAAAAAAAGGATTTATCTTTGGATCACAAAGGGTATTGTCGTTATCTGCTTAATAGCATTATTGATGTACTTAGGGAAAAAAATAAAAATATTTTAGAATATTATAACTTTAAAAAAAATTTAGAAAATGGCAAAGAAAAAAAATAATACCATGATGATCGTAATAATTGGATTAGCGGTGCTTATTATTGGATATTTATTAATGAATGGCAATAAAGCTAAAACTACTGGTAATGGTAATGGAAATGGATATAGTGATTTACCTCCAGATTGTTATCCATTAGAAGAAGTACACGAAACTGGAGATGGGGAAATGTGGGTATGTATTATTCCTCATTTAGCAGATGGAGTTACAAGTACAAGACCGCCACATGGTGCGACCTCAATAGGAAATCAATTTCAAATTTCAAATACTGGATCTGCCTTAGATGGGGTTTATACCATAAATAGTATTTATTATAATCCAAATACTAATAACATTGGATGTTTTAGAACTAATATACCATCTGGATATAACTTTAATTATAATGCTACACAAGGAGGGCAGCCAAGAGATATGACCTACTTTGGAATTGGCCATATTTGTTTAATTTAAATATAAAAAAATGATGAGAAATAAAACCACAAGTGCAGAAATAAGAAAAAATTTACTTAATTCTCCAACACCAAATCAATATAGTGTTTTAGGAGGGGTAGTTGCTCCTAAATCTAGTGCTTATAATATAATGGGTATGCCAAATCCTTTAGCTGAAAGGCCAACCAAAGTTTTAGATACCAGCCGCCCATCTTTAAGAGATAATACTGCTACAAGTAGATTTAATGATTTTAATCCTTATAATGCAGCACCTAGAAAATCGCAAGAGGTAATTAGAAATAATATGGTAGTAAGATCAAAAGTAGGCCAAAAAGTAATGCAACTAAATGTAAATACTTTTCAACCAACTGGATCTCCAATGTTAAATCCAAAATTTAGATAATATGGATTTAGTAAATTGGTTAAAAGGAAAACAAGGTCAAGATTTTATATTAGTGCTAGAGGTAGTAGTATCGGTACTTTTATTTTTCTGGCTACTTAAAAATCATAAAATAATTCAAAAATAATATGGAAATAATACGCAGAAGAAGAAAGCCAAGAAAATGGGTACATCAAACACGAGGAGTAAATCCAGCTTATCCACCTTTAACAAATGCAACTACACCAAATAGAGATTTAGTTGCTACATTAGAAAAAAATGATTTTGTAGTAAATAGACCAGTAACACCAATTACTTGTGCTGGTACATCTTTTGAGTGTGAAGAACAAGGTAGCGGAAATACACCAATTGTAACAGTTGATACTAGGCCTAGTGATTATGATATTATTGCAACTGATATTAGTGAAGCTGGAATAACTGGAGTTTCATTTCAACCAGATTTTATTTTAAACTGGAATAATAACTCTATTGCAACTGGATATACTAAGTGTAGTTTAAAAAACACTTATGGATTTGAGAATTTTCAATAACTAAAAATTAAAATTATGAAAGATGATGGACTAATAGGATTAATCATATATTTTGCTATGATATATGGAGTATTTTACTTTGCATCTAAAGGATGGACAGAGGGTAAATAAATTTTAGTATATTAGCAAGAAAAATTATGCGAAATTCATTTAATGTTTATAGAAGAAATAATACTACTGGAGATTTAAAAAAAGTTGGTAGTACAACTGGTACAACCAGATTAGATGCATTAAAAAGATTTGCTAGGAGATGGAAAGGGTTTAGTAAAGGTAATTATCTAGTATTAGAACAAAAAGTTTATGCTAATAATGGAGTAAGAATTGAAAAGTCATCTTATAAAACTGGTACATTAATGAGAAATCCTAGAAATAATAAATTAATAAAACTAAGTTAATCATGCCAAAGAAATTAAAATCATTAAAATTTGCTGGTGCTAGATGGCAAGATAGAAATGGTAATACTTATCATAAGGTAAAAGTTTATGCAAATGGTAAGCTAATTGGCACAAGTCCAGTTAAATATGGATATGGAACTCAATATCTATATACTGGAAAAGCAATGTTAAAAGAAAAAGGATATTTAAAATCTGGATCTGTTTCTAATTGGACTTTAGTTAAAGATATGAAAATAAAGGTAGAGGATAATGTTACCGATTTTCCTAGAAAAAAAGATTTAAATAATTTTTAATGTTAGCAAATGGTATAGTAAATAGCTGGGCAATGAGCATAAGCAAAAGAGATCCTATGATGATGACCT
>TARA_R100001594_G_scaffold24461_1_pt1 | contig 18547 bp, 17 predicted proteins | sample TARA_R100001594 | Tara Oceans TARA_R100001594 (sample SAMEA2622752) | marine metagenome | biome: marine biome (ENVO:00000447); feature: marine epipelagic mixed layer (ENVO:xxxxxxxxx); material: "saline water (ENVO:00002010), including plankton (ENVO:xxxxxxxx)" | depth 150 m | reverse complement strand
TCTTTCCATGCTGTGTAGATTTCACTTTTATCTACTGATTGCGCTCCAGAGAAATGAGTGAGAGTTTGTTCCAAAGCTTTTGCCTTTGCTCTGGAGTTCCTCTTCTTTGAGGCGATTTTCTCCAAGATGCCCAGGAGGGATTGTGGAGAGTGTTTGAAGTCTCTTGGGGTTTCCTCTGTTGTGAAGGTTTCCAATATTTCAGGGGGGAACTCCCCAGCAGATGGTGGAGCCAATTTTGTCAATTCCTTCAAGGTCATTTTCTGTCCGAAGGCCTCAAAGAAAAAACGGATGGCTTTGTCTGAAGACCCAGACAGTTTTGCTTTCAGAGCCGTGATAGGGAGGCCCACTTCTGCATTGATTGAGAGATCGAATTCTTGTTTGGGCCGCTTTCCTCTGGTCATACTCCATCGTGAGGAATCCCCGTTAGAAAACTTCACCTGGGCCTCGGCGGAATCATTCCCAGGGGAAATCAAGGAGGCCAAGTCCTCCCCTTTTTTCACTTCTCCTGGTCGGAGGAGTAGACCAGCTACAGATCCAGAAAGTGCCAACTGGATTGCCTCTGCAATTGTGGACTTTCCGCTCTCATTCTTCCCTATGAGCAGGGTGTTTTTACCAATATTCCATGTTCGGCTCTCACCATCCAAGCTTTTAATATTAGTTTTAATGTTTACTATGTGTTCCATTTTGTTGCTCCAGGTAAAGGATTGCTATGAGTCTTGAGTGCAAGTTGCTTGTGGGTTTTGATTCGCCCTTACGCCAACGGGCAATGCTTCGCGCATTGGGTCCAATAAGGATTCCTGCCCCATCTCCCCATTCAGGGTTTTTGATCTCAATTCCGGCTGTGAGAAAGGCGTTTATTTTTAAGGTTAGCCAATGTGATATTCGGTTGTCTCCCCATCCATTCAGATGGAGCCATTCAAGATATTCTTGGGTACTCTGAGTCATGCCCGCTCCGACTTTCGAGGAGTTTTTGGAGTTGTTGGGGTAGTGAGAACTTTCCATCCCCCCGTCCAGTCCTCTGAATCAATGGTCTGGATGCCAGTGGTCTTGTTTAGAAGATCCTCACCATCCCAGAAAAAAACAGGCCGACCCAAACGGAGCGCTTCTCGGAGGATGGAAGCCGTAGCCCTCCCACAGTCCCTTTGATTCACAACAAAGGCATCATAGACATGTTTGCCAGTAGTAGCATTCTTTCGTGTTGCCACCCCATGCGTCCAAGAGTCCCAGTTGCCTCTCCAGTTTTTCTGATGGTCGAGCCTCCCGGGAACAATCCGAAAAGACGGAGACTCTCCCCCATCCAGAGCGCGCTCAACGAGCACGGACTCCAGCCGCCTAACCAGAAACTTAATTTCTGGAAGACTACAACTACCCGCATGGGCAAAAAAGATTCGCATGACGTTCTCTCCTATGTTTCGAGCCAGTTCTTTCCAATCTCAGCCTCTGCTGTGTATTTGAGGAGAGGATTGGATTTCCGTTCTCGGTTCATTGCGGCTTCAAGAAGCTTTGCAGCCTCTTCCGCATCATCTTCTCGGACTTCAAAGAGAAGAGAATCGTGGCACTGATTGACCAGTCCCAGCCTCTCTTCGAAGTCAAAAGAAAAAAGGTCACGCCCAGCCAGGGAGGAGTAAGCAATAGTACCCCAGCCGGGGTGACCCATAACTAATTGAAGCATAGCCTCATGAACAATGGAAGCTCCCCCGGATTGAATGGGGTGGTTCACAAGTTCATTCAGTTTCTCTTCATTTTTAAAGTCTCTTCGGCGTCCCCATAAAGAATCAACGAGGAACCCCTGTTTTCGATATAACTGCCTTGTCTTCTCCCACCATTTGGGGATTTCAGGGTTGGCCTTCTTCAATCCCTTGACTACATCCCGAATGTCTCGATGAGTCAGGTGAGCATAGATCAGTTTTCCCTCGTCGTCTTCTACCGAGACCACTTGTTGGTGGATGGTTGGGACTGATGCTGCATATTGCCATGCATAGAAGACGTTTTTAGTAATACCTCGTGTCCGCTTAAAGGTTCCTTTTCCTTTCTTGCGTCGGTCCTCAGGGGCACCATCTAATGACCAGATACTCTTCCCATAAACCGCCTCCATATTCTCATTATGTGGATCGAGACCCTCGTTGATAATACGGAGGAGAGACTTAGACTCAGCCTCTTCCGCAATCAGACGAAGCTCCAACTGATCCATATCAGACCCTACGAAGAGATGTCCTTCTTCAGGAATGAAGATGTCACGTAGGAAGGCGGGAATATTCTGAGCGTTGGGACGAGAAGAAGAGTATCTCCCGGATGCTGGGAGTCGGTTGTAGGCAGGATGAACTCTCCCGTCTGAAAGAACAAGCTTTCCCTGGAGGGGCCGAATGTAGGTGCTTAGGAGTTTTCGGTACCTTCGGACCATTCGAATAGCCTGGAGAAACTCCACCTTCTCTGCATCAAGGTTGTGATGGGTAATCATTCTTCGCAGAGAATCATCATCTGTACTGGGCATCCCAGTCTTCTCATTGTACTTTTCTGGGACGAGCTTCCATTCCCTAAAGAGTAGATTCGACAACTGCATTGTAGAGTTTGGGTTGAATGTTGTGTCCACAATCTGCTTACAAACCGCAGTGTATTGCCCAAGGAGGACTTCAAAAGCAAGTCCATGCTCCTCAAGTCGTTCCTGGTCTACGCGCATCCCCAAACGCTGCATCCCACAACCAATATCTTGGAGAAGATGTTCTCTTGAAACAAGATGCCATTGGTTGCGAGCCTTCACCTCCTGGGCAAGAGGGCCAGCAATGCTGGCAGTAGATGAAACGTCCTTTGCACAATATATGTGGAGTTCCTCATCATCTCGGGTGGTGGTGGCAATGTGATTTGCCTTCCAACCTTCCACAAAGTCTGTGTAGTAACTGGTGATAAAGCCCAGGTTGTGGGGCATCTCGTTATTTACGAGGAGATGAAGCAGTAGAGTGTCGGCAGCCAGTTTTGGGGTGACTTGAAGTGCGCGCTCACAAACCAATCGGTCAAACTGACCTGCATTGTGTCCGATGATTGGGACAGGAGCAGTTTGGAGGAAGGTTCGAACGAGTGTGGTTACTTGAACCTCTTCTTGCCCAGTGAAGAAGTCTGGCTCTGCGGGATTAATCCTCCGAAAAGGTACCAGGATGCTCAGGTCTTCGTTCCCAATTCCGATGCAGCGCAGTCGGGCTTCAAGCGGAGACTCCATTCCAGTTTCAACGTCATAGGCAACTGGTTTCCCCATATCTACCAAACGTTCAAAACAGTCCATCAACTCCTGGGCACTTTTTACGATGATAATCTCTGGTTCTTTCCAGGATAATGCATCTCGAAAGTATCTTACCGCTCGGGAGAGATCACTAAGAAAGACTTCCCGCCACTTGGGCACTCGGAGAACAAAGGCCGGGTGAATGGTATAGGCCACTTTCACCATACCCCAGGGCATCTGGACTTCTTCGCATGTTCCACGAAGCGCCATAATAGAGGCATTCCCCCCTCGAATAGCAGAAGCAGCCTCTTTGCCCAGACAGATTACTCTTGTGAATCCCTTCATGTCTTCAAGAAGTCGGCCTCGACAAGCTTTTTGGGGGGTTGGAAGAGTGGGTTTTTTGTCTCGGTTTCTGGCAGTGTTTATCCGTGAGAGTTTAGATATAAATGCCCCCAAGTTCCCTTTGGGAGGGCAACAAGCCATCACATTATTGATATGGCACTCTCCCCGGGACAAGCCCAGGAGATCAAGTGCAGCTTGAAGCTCAATCCCAGAAGGCCCTACAAATGGCCGACCCTCATTTACTTCATATGATCCAGGGGCTTCCCCCAGAATAAATATGCGGTCATTTGCGTGGGTCTCTGCCAGGACTGGCGAGAAATTATCTGACTTTCGGAGGAATCTTCCCAGTGAACAATCTTCGCAATTGGCGTGCTCAAGCGACATGACTCAACTCCATAAAAAAAGACGGGCTGCAAAGAGGCCACCGACCAAGGCTACTTCTTTGCTTCTTTACACTCCGCTCGGAGTAATGCTCGGCACTCCCACCACCAAGACCAGGAGTACTTCACAAGAGCAGAAATATAAATCCCCAGCCCGATATGGGGATCGGCTCTTGCCATCCATCAAGAGCCTATGGAAACTCTACGAGAGGAGGAAGTCGAACTCCCCACCATCTTTAGTACCATTGTTTGATGGTTCTGATGCGACCGGAGCAGAAGGAGCCACCTGCTCTGGGACCGCATTCTGATATGACATCATCTTGTTCCACCGAACTTCTGGGTAGAAGATGTATTTAGGGTAAGTCCCAGCCATACGCTTCCCATTCTCATCAACCTTGGGGGGAGTATAGTTGAAATAGACCTTCTTACCAGTGAACTTGTCAAAGGGGATTTTTGACTTCCCACCAAGCTTGCTCTCTGGAACACCAGCAGACTTAAGGAATGCTTTAAGGAAAGCGAGTCCGGTGGAAGAATCAAGGCTAAATCGTTCGCGGTGGGTCAAGCCATCCGTGTTGATGTAGGCATAGATAACGTTTCCGTTATCAGTGTAGTGAACAAATTCTTCAATGATCCCGGTATGAAGTCCAGGATCAAGAATTGCCAACCCACCTGTTGCAGCGGAAATGTCTGTGAAATCAATCTCAATAGTGAGTGCCATCGTGCTTTTCCTTTTACGTGCTACCACGCATCTTCTTGTTTAAACAGATCTTCAAGACTGTTTTGTTTTGCTTGTGCCAGGACTGCTCGATGGAGACCATCTTGCAAAGCCCACCTGACGTGGGGAATCGAGTATTTACCCGAAAGTGTTTTAGCCGCAGGCTTAAGAACTTCTCTCCAGTGCTCAAGTCCCGTTTCTTGAATCTTTGTTGCCAACCCATCTACCACTTTCTCCTGCCAAGAAAGTCCTTTGGGTCGAGCAACTTTGTACCCCGCAGCCCGCATTGCCTCTGCAAGGTTCATTGGAGCTTGTGCAGGGAAAATTGAAAGCCTATCCCCAGCAACATACTGGGCATCAGGCTTTGTACTAAAGACATATTTCCAAGGCTCCGCAGTGTCTTCATAGACAACCCGAGCCACAATGTCGTTATAGGTGGAAAACTGTTCTGGCAACTGTCCCGGGAGAGCAGGACCACCACGAACGAACTTTCCTGAGGAAGTTCTGGGGGGCGACTCGTGGCAGTTGAAAAGAACATGGGTTCCCCCAACGGTTACCTCGCGAGCCACATCTCTTATTCTCATCACCTGGGCACGAAGAGCGCCCCACATGTCCCACCCACTGTGAACTTTCTCCAACTGCTGGACAGTGCGCTCAACAATCAACGAGAAATCATCGATTACAACTGAGGAATGTTTTGGCCCTTGCTCTGCCAATATTTTAGCAGCAGCCTCTACATTAGAGGGATGAACAACTTTGAGCTTGTCCACTCCAAGGAAGGTTTGAACAGAGAGTAGTCCTCCATGGCCTGCGATAAACAAACCTCCGACTCCGACGGCTCCAGTACAGACCGACTTTCCTGTTTTTGAGGGGCCATAAACGGTCCCGAATATTCCTGGTTTCATTTTGTCCCTTTCTTTCTATTGGTCTTTCTACTTACGACTCTTTGATTGTTTCTTCCATTTGATCCACCCTTAGAGAGGGGTGTCTTATGGTCTACTTCTTTCCCATCGCCCTTTGTTACCAGTCCTTCTCGGATGGCTCGTCTTCGAGCATTGTTTCTCATGTTTCTGTGGATCTTTGCTTCTCGACTGCTGTGATCACGTTCATATTCTTTCTTGTAGTTTCTGGTCTCAGGTTTCTGCGGCATCTTCATCTCCCCAACGACAGAGTTCAAAGTATGTACATGGTCCATATTTACCGTAGCAGACCTGATCAGACAATACGGGGGGAAAGTCCATTGGGTCTGAGATATGGGCGTGACTTTGAATCCTATCTTCTATTTGCCGAAGAGTTCCCACAAACCCAGAAGCAGCTACTGGGGCTGGCTCCAAAACTGAGCGCTCAAAGTCAACAGGAGAAGAAAGCTTTACTCGGTTGATTACAACCCCACCAAACTTCCGACCATATATCTTCCGCCCAAACATCTGGTACCCAAGAAACTGACCAGAAAGAATATGTTGTCGAAGAGTCTTAGATGTGATTCGGTAGCAGCTTTTGTGATCAACAATCCAGTAGAACCCATGAGGATCTTGGACAATCAAATCAGCACGCTGGGTGAAAAGAAATCTCTCTGACCCTGAAGGCAGGGACTGGGAACGACTAATATGAGCACGAAGCTCTTGTTCTACAGCAACAACTTTCCAAGAACAACGCGCCCAATGTGACTGGTACTTTTCCAAAGCAACCAAAACAGGAGTAACACAAGATACCCAAAGAGAAGCTTCATTTCTGTCCCTGGACTTTCGGGCTTCTTGGCGAGACAAGACGAGAACTGATTCCTCAGGAGCATAGAAAGCATCTGGATCTCTACCCTCTTGTTCTTCAAGCTTTCTCTGATAGTAGTGAGCCAACCCGATGTGGAGAAGACTACCCTTAACAAGTGGCTCAGTAACAATAAATGGTTTCTTAGCTTTATGATTCCAAGCCCATAGACGAAGACACCGAGATGCCTGCTCAAATTGATGCCAACCTCTTTCAGATGGTCCGGCATCCAGTAGACTTTTCATGGAAAGCTCCATTGAGTAGGTGACAGAGCACAGCGCCCACACCAGTGTATATAGTAACAGATGTCGGTCAGATGTCCAGGCCTAATCCAGCAATTCTTGTCAAGAGAGTGTCAGCATCTCCGTCGAACGCTTCAGATATTTCACCTATAACCCCACTTTCGGTGATTGTTCCAACTGCGGGTAGTTTGTCCAATAGAATATCGGCAACATGCTCATCGACTGTACCGCGAGCGACAACGTAAGAAATAAGAACGGGACGTACCTGACCCAGACGACAGAATCTTCCCTCCCATTGTTCCACTGAACGCGGAGTCCAGGGGAGCATGACAAACAGGGCAAGATCTGTGTCTTGAAGATTAACGCTCTCTCCCCAAGCATCCCCAGTACCTACGAGAACAGCACCCCCAACGGTGCCCATATATTCATGCCTGACCTTGTCTCGGGCGTCGGTTGTACTTCCACCATGGGCACACCAAACTGGAACCTTCACAGCTTTTGTAATGGCCTCTCCGAGCTTATCGCAATCCTTCCTCCGCCCTGTGAAGACCACCACTTTCTGCCCAAAGCTCACAGCCTCTTTGACTCTTTCCACAACATACTTCCTCTTTCGGGAAGCAGCTTCTTGGAGCATGACCTCAAAAGCCGACTCTCTATCCCCTTGGGCATTTTTGATGTCACGGGTGAATCCCCCTGGACGGTTCTGCTCATCACGTTCCAGGTAAACAACTTGCCTCCGTTTCTTTGGGAGGTTCTGGATTACTGCCTTTTCATCTGTCTTGTATCGAGACCATTCCAATCGAGATAGAAGTTCTTCCTCATGGGAGAGTCCTTCATATTTCCACCCATAGAGATCCTTAAACCCAGCGCAATATCTCTCTCCAAACTGGTGGAAACTTCCCCATTGCCAAGGTTCAACAAGGTCCAACTGAGTCCAGAGGTCCTTCGTTCTATTGGGCATGGGGGTTGCAGTCATCCCGAATCTTCGAGTAGACGCCTGACACAGTGCCTGAATGGCAGCAGCAGTATTGCCCAGTGAGTCATATCGGATTTTCCCATTTTCCTGGAGGACTGCTTTGCTTCTTTTTGGATTCTTCGCCCAGTGAATCTCATCCATTACCAGTGAGTGGGGCTTCATCCTAATCAGTGTAGGTGCCCACGATATTAGGGTCTCCCATGCTGTAATGTATATGGCACGGGGGTCGGGATTAAGATCCCGTGGAGTTTTCCCCGAGAGTACAATGGGCCTAAATCGGGTATATTTTCGGACCTCTTCTCGCCATGTCCCACGAGCAGCCGCCTTGGTTACCACAACTTTTGGTGCTCGAATAGCCGCAGATACCCAGACCAGACCACAAAGAGTCTTGCCAGATCCAGGGGGGGACCACGCATGATACCCAGTTTTTCCGCGCGACCCTCGAAGAATTTCCCATTGGTGTTCCATCAAAAAATCATGGACCCAGGGCTGAAATGCTGGAGACCTCAGAATTTGCTTAAAAGATAGACCAGAGGGCACCTGACATGGACGACTTCCCAATAGGGTATTCGCAACATTAAGTGGAACCCGCCCGCCCCTGCCGTTTTTATTTGGCCAAACGCCAGGAATCTCTCGGAGATCATTATTGATATCCGAGGAGAAAGTATGTAGTGGAAGCATGGTCACTCCTGCGTTGGGAGCGCGACTACTTTGCCAGCCGGTTTCTTCACCTCGGGCACAGGAAGGCCGACATATACGTCAACCTTTCTTCCCGCAATTCGAGCAGGTCGAACATCTGTTCCATCAATATCTCGAACAGCCAACCTCACCAAAGTCTCACTGCGATAATCAGAACGACCATTCCGCTGACACCATTCACGGTAGCAACCGTAAAGCGTCTCACAGGGCACACACTTTGAAGCCGCTGAGTCAGAGACTCTAAGATACGAAGGTCCGGGGGGGTAGTTACTGAGCATGGCAACTGCACCATAATTTGCGAGGTCGCACACAAAGGTATCGACACTTCCCATAGAAGCTCTTTGCAACTCTGCCTTCTTCTGGTTTACCACTGGGGTTGCAATCAACTGCCAATTGACTTGGACAGTATTCAGATGCCACGCGAAGGCTTCAATCTCCGCGCGAAAACCAGGCATAGGCGTGCTGGACTGAGCATCAAAGCAGTCTCTCAACATTTGGCGATAAGCTGGGGAAGCTTTCGCAGGCGACAGGACTGTAAAGCGGCGATCATCTACTTCAAGGACCAAAGGACGCCGTTTGTTGGAAGTCATCCACCATGTCATTCGGTTCTTTACTGTAGTTCTGGCCGCATATGGAGCGCTACAATGAATCCGGTCGTCTGTAATGCAGGCCTTTATCTCTGCAATAGAATCACCTTTGCTGACTCCAACTTCATCGGCCAAGACCAGTAGTTTGGCTACATAGTGAGAGTTGAAATTATCACTCAAAGCTCGGTTGGAAACCACAGCGCTGTTTCCAGTCCCAATGACATCTGAAAGGATCCTTCCATACATTGACTTTCCAATCCCCTGCTGAGGAGAGAGGACCAAAACTGCAACCATAGCGCGCCGAGCAGGTTCCTGAACAAGAGCAGCGGACCAATGAATCAACCACTCTTTGGCCTTCGCATCACCAGCACAGAGCAAGTCGATAACTTGCTCAATTCTGTCCCAAGACCCTGGAGCCGGTTCAAGAGTAGGCCAAGCATATAGGTTCAAGAGCGGAAGCTTATTCACATAAACCACAGGATCCTTCAATGCTTGGCAATCAAACCCATAGACCTGACGGCTTAGAATATGATCGACCAGAGCTTGAGCATGATTTTTGTCGCACCCGGTTGGAAGCAGACCAATGAAATGATCAATGAGAGTTTCCTTCTTCATCGGGCTGGAAATCTGCCAAGCTCCATCAGAATGCCGATAGAAGACCCCTTGCATGGAAGAGTAAACAAGCCGCTTCTCCGCATACTTTTGGATCTTGTCCGGAACCTCGGCAAGAAGATCCTTCCGAGCTTCAACTGATCTCTGGGCAGACTTCTTCTTAGACGCCTCTGATATCCACCACTGTTTTCCCTCATGGGTATGTCGATCGCTGGTGCACTGGATGAAACACCGCCCGTTTTTGGTAACCCGGACAAACGCACTTCCAATAGAAGCATCCTCTTGCATAGGGCATGCGATCTTGTACTTACCCTCCCCCATTTTTATGATGTCGCCCAGAGACTTCTTAGTTCCATCTCCCAGAACAACTACAAGGTTCTTATCAACCTTGGGCAGAGAGCCACTTTTCTTTTCCTGGCTAATCTCATTGGCATCCAGCACAGAACCCTCCATATATACATCAGCAAAATACTCTGCTCCCTTCTTCCGAGCAGGCAAAGCATAGTGCCTTGAAATGTTTCTCGCCTGCCGATCAACTCCTTGATCATAACCGATGATCTTAAGGCCATTCTCCCAAGCTCCAGAATATTCGTTGGGTTTAAGTGGACGCGATACGAAGAGAATCACCCGGTAGCGGGGATTGTTGACATCATGAGACCATGTGGTGTGGATGATAAACGACACCCCCTTCTTTGAAAGGGCCACACTTACGACCTCGGGCCTCAGGGTTGTGTGGTCGTAGTCGTAGACCAAAGCTGTAACTTCTTTGACGTTCCCGTTAGATCGCTTCTCACCTGGGCCATACAAAGAAGGAGACCAGCAAGGAAGGTCCTTTTTAGGGAAGCTCGAAGTCCGTTCAGGTGGGGACTCGAATGTTCGAGTGATATCAGAGGGGGACTTGAAAGCGGCAAGACGAGAGTATATACTCATCATGCCAGGGAATAGGGATACATTCCACGGTAGCATAGGTTTAATCCTTTTCGCCTGAGAGACTCGCCCCTCTCAGGCGATTTTGTTTTCTACTCTTCTTCTGAAGAGCTTGTGATTTGAGACAACCCTTCTTGTAGAAGGAATTCGATAGTTGAGTTGGTAGAAATGGAGGCAGCAGGGAATGACCTTCTAAGCTCCTCTGCCAACCCATCGAGTCTCTCCCAAAATTCTTGGGGCAACCGTAGGGGCCGCCGCTTTCGATCTCGCGCCCTTGTTGTACCATTCCGGGCAGAGTTCAGGAAGGGGGATTCTTCCGCTTTCAACATCCCGCGTATTGTCAACTTCATACATTCTCCTGTTTGATCCAAAGTCTTGGCCGCTTCCCGGCTGTTCTCCAAACTTGCTTCCGAACATACCCCCCAGCCCGAAGTACATTTGCAATTTGAATCTTTGCTTTGTGGTGGCCGAAAAGTATCTCATTTGGAAATAGGGCAGTAATCATCTCTTCCATTGAGAAGCCCCGTTTCTCATCTTGTAGTCTTTGGGCCACAACCAAGATGGCCTGAGCCGTCCTTTGAATCTCGGTTGTTCCTTGCGCTCTCTCCTCCAGCATTGAGAGAGCTTCCCCAATGAGAAACTCTGGAGAGGTCCCAAGCTGAGAAGAGAGGGCCGACACCCTCTGCTGGAACGTTTCACTTAAAATCATCATGACCTCCTGTGTCTCTAATAAACTACCATATCGGGGGTATGGTGTCAATGCTTAGACTTGTCAATCAGGTGTCAAGGTATCGATGGAACGTTGCAGATACATCCCATAACCTTTAGAGTGTTTTACCCCCTGAAAATGCAGTTAGAACCTACTCTAAAAATGCTCTAAACCTCGTGAGTGGAGGGGGTCTAAACTGTATGGTATAAACTACCATGTACCACGTAGGTGGTACTTTTAGGTAAAGAGTGTATGATGACCCCCCACTCTGGATTGTCTGAGTAGTCAGCGAAAATACCCTTCGGAACTATCATACTCCCAGAACTGGATTGACTTGACTAACGCCACAGGACCTCGTGAGTGTAGTCCCTACCAGAAAATGGGGTTTCTTTGCCTGATATCTACATCTCTTATAATCGTGTGTAGTGGGTATAAGTTCCGGCGAACGTTCCAGATAAAGTCAATACCCTACAACACAGGCAAATTGGGTTGCATAAACGTGGCTTTCTCGGTAGTATCCTCTTGGCATACCCGGATTCACCGGGCGGGCGATGTCCCGTAAGAGTCTAAGGAGATGACGATGCCTCATATCAAACCAAAACATTTACATCCTCAACGCGGAACTGGTTACCATGGTGCTCTCCTGGGCATTGCAGAGGAAGCGATAGCTGAAAACGACCTCGTAATTGCTATTGGCTACGACGGAGAACGGATCAAATTTCGCCAAGCAGATACTGATGCCGGTGGAAGAGATATTGGGATCATGGGTGTAGCTGACCATGCTGCTGGTGTTGGAGAATCTCTTCGAGTTGTTTCATACAAGCTCATTAAAAACGTAGACACCAGTGCTGTATTTGCTGCTGGCTCTCCAGTTTATGTATCTGATACCGCAGGCGGATGGTCTGCGGCTTCCGGTGCAGTTGGAATCGTTGCTGGTCAAGCACTTGAAAAGCATGCTTCTACTGGCGCTGTCTTGTTGGCTCCTGGTATGACCAACGCTCGGATGCAGAAAAAACGCGTGATTGCTTTGACGAATGCAACAACAACAGCACGCACAATGCTTGCGGATGAATCTGGCGCACTCGTTACATTGGACCCCAACACCAATACTGCAACTACAATCACTGTGACCTTGCCTGCTATCGCTGGGACTGCTGGTATCTATTATGATTTTGCAATCATCAAAGATATGCAACATACCGGAGCCGATATCATTATCAATACAGCCGGAGCGAGTGAAGCCAACTTTGTTGGATTCCTCACTCAAGGCACTCCCCAGATTGCCGAGGGCGGGAGCGCCACACATGCAGCATCTGTAAACGTTCTTGAGATTGCACATGGAACGATTACCTTTGATGCATCTGTAAGCCTAACAACTGGGAATACAAAGTTTCAGGTTATCTCTGATGGAGTCCAGTGGATTATCTCTGGAAACAGTACAGCGGTCAGTGGTGTTACAAACCCAGTTCTGAGTAACTAAGCCAGCGTAAATCGCAGACAAAAAAAAGCCCCTGGCCATTACGACCAGGGGCTTACTTGTTTCTATTGAAACTTATCTATTCTTTTCTGAACCCATCAAACCACGGACCATACTTCTTCGTCCTCCTCTGGGCTTCCTCTGAGGTCGCGGTTCTGCTGGAGGTCTCGGGATCATTACAATGTTCCCGCGCTTCTTCCTCGGTGAGTCCCGTTCTCACCACCTCTGCATCTCGGGACCTATTTGCAAAGCACCTAATTATTGTGTACATTTCGAACCTCCTCCTCCAGGGCACGAACCAAACCCCAAAACTCAGGGTCTTCCTCAAGGGGAATCGGGGAGTCTCCCCGAGCCGAGATATAAATGGTGAGCCTGTCAGCCTTAATGGCCAACTCACTGGGCACACGCAACTTGTATTCCCCAAATAGTTGTAGTTGTTTCTTGTCTTTCATATTTGATTACTCCATAAGTTGAACGATTGCGGTGGTAGCAATACCATCAATTTCATCGCATCTTGTTTTGATGCTCTCCAAACCCCCGCCAAAGATTTTAGCGTAGCGTTCTGCACGCTCCTGGAGGCTGATTGCATCCTCTCTCCGAGACTCCAGTGCACGCTGGCCTTGAGAACCCGATAGGATTTGAGCTTCCAACTCATCAGCTTTCTGTTGAATCTCCCGCTCTGCTCTTTCAACAATGGTTCGAACCCCCTTTGGGTCCATTGCTGTCCGAAGCCGGTACAATCGATTACCCTCGTATGCTTTCTCCAGGCAAGCTCCAAGCCACGCCCAGGTTTTGACATATTTCTCAGGGAGCCAGTAAACTCCTCCACGAGATCGCAGGGAAGTCCCGTCCATCCTCCAGCAAGCATCTGCCAATGCCTTGCTGACCTTTGCCGATGGCACCTTGCCTAACTCCACATGGTAGAAGGCTCGAAGGGAAACAATGGTTGGGTGCTCCTTCGGAACTGGGTTTCCTGTTTTAACAGAGAACAACTCTGGTTCCTGGCCATCCTTTGGTACTGGAACTGAGAACAGCACCTCAGTACCATTTACTGGGAGACCATTTTCCTCAGTAGCGAATCTTCGCGCTACTTGGTATCCGCTGTTCTTCTTCTTCTCCAAGGGTTCAATGACTGCTCCCATTGGGGAAAAGACTTTAGCCAGAGCCTTCTTTAACGCGGCTAAACGCGTGTTCCTTTCAGGCAGGCACTTGATGAAGCCTCCACGAGGGGGAATAACTCCCCGACTTGCAGCATGCGCATCACACGCCTCCAAGTTTCGCTTCAACGTTTCCCAGTTTGTGCTCTCGGTGAGCGACCATAGGACAACACAGCCCGAAAGGCTGACGCTCTTCTCTTCTACTTTGCCTGTTATAGACATTGCTTTCTCCAGTTGGTTTTCCTACCTCGAAATTGAGTGCAGGCCGAGACCCACCAACATCGCTGCTGGTGGGCCAAGGTCTGAACTCAATCGTCAACGACGATTTTCTTCATCCACACGGGCACTCCTCTTCCACCATTATTGCAGTGTCCCAAAATCACTGCGATTTGTTTGCAACCTTTAGAGGGCTTCAATGGCCACGGGGTATAGCCATCTGTCAACGTGACAATAATGTTGGGCCGAGGTTTCAGGGCCAGAGCAGCTTCAATTCCAACCGTCATATCAGTACCTCCCCGCCCTGTTATCTTAATATCTTGCGCTCTCCGGAACACTTGAGCTTCCCCTGCTCTGGTATCGCAGGGAATAGCTCTTACCTTTGCACGCTTCAGAACCCGCACCGCCTCATCAATCTCTGACAAAGCAGCCGAAACGTCGGCATCATTCATGGACCCCGAAGTATCAACCACAAAACACACACTGGGAATAGGACTTACCATCCCAGCCAGAACTACACCCTCCTGGGCAGTTGCCTGGAGCATCGAAGGAGACCGGTAACTTTTCTCTGCTCTCCCCTTTACCCAAACTTCCGCCTTCTTTAGTGCAGACTTGAAGGCGTTCTGCCACTTCACCTTTGGAGGCTTTAATGGAGAGGTGAGACGACTGACCCAGTTTCCGGGGAGGTCTCCCCTTGCCTGGGAAGATGTCGCAATAGCCTCAGCCACTTGCCGCTTCATCAATCGGGCTTCCGCCCCAGAGACTCCAGGACTTCCACCTTCATCGGGAGGAGCTTCTTCCCAAGGACGGGGAACACCGTCCACGATACTCCCACAGTCACCATTTCCCGGAGATGCACCAGAGGACTCTTCTCCCTCACCCTCCTGGGCATCATCTCCTCCTCCCCCTTCCCCATTTTCGTCCCCATCTTCGTCCCCATCTTCTCCATCTCCATCCTCTGGGGGTTCTTCTTTCTGGAGGAGGTCATAGTATTGCTCTGCTGAGAGGTCAGCGGACCAACCAAACTTCTCTGGCTGGAGAGCATCGGGAGGAAGCATCCGACGGAGCTTTGGACAGCAGTTTATTTCCAAGTCGCACGCAACGTTCCAAAGTTTGGGGTCACGGGAACCCCTCCGCTCGTGGTGTTCCAATACACCATGAAAGATTTCATGGCCAATTAGGCCCGTAAACTCTGTCTTGGAAAGCCCCTCAACAAATTTGGGGGAAAGATAGACCCTCCAGAACTGATCCATGGCAGCAGTCTGCACTTCATCCGACCAGATAAACTGAACGCGACAAACTGCCGACGGAAGGTAAGGAAACCCCACCGGAGTATACCGACTCTCCCCCGGCTTGCCAATGGCAACCGGGTTTAGGAGGCGCGCCATAACGCCCTCTAATTTCATGCGTAGTTCACTACTAACCATGCTTCACCTCTGTGATTCTCCAACCGAGGACCTCTCCAGACTCTGGGTATCGCCTCCGAAACTGGGCTTCCCCTAAGTACCCCAGTTGGGTACCTGCCTTGGGCCAGTGCCCACCGTGCTCATAGTTATTTTCAACTGCCACAGAGGCAGGAGTGGGAGTACCAATTTTATACCTCCAGTTGAACACTCTTCTCCCCGTTCCGGGGTGACGGTACATTCTCTCTACTGGTTCCTTGTATACAACAAGACCCCCGCCAAGCTCTTCCAGCACAACAACTCTTGTGCCCTCAGTGTTGAAGGCATGAAAGTACTTCTTAACAGTGGGCCAATGGCCACTAACTTCTTTATCAGGAAAGCTTTTATTGGCAGCATCTCGCAGGCCATCGCCTTGAAAGTTTCCTGGTAGGGAGTAGAGAAAAGTTCTCTTGTGGAATTGAAACTTTCTCTGCCCTTGACTTCGCATCCAGAGAACGCGGGCATGAGCACTTCCACGTCCATACCTAATACTTGCATAATCACCCCACTTGGGGACAATCGCCTGTGCCGCTTCCCGGTGTGCTTGAAGTTCTTCGCGAAGGACCTTTGCTCCTCGAATAAGGGGAGCAGGAATATCACTACGTTTTTGGTTGTGTCTCCCGATGCCTGGGTAATTCTTCCCGTTCGGGAAGTGCGCTCTCCAAGCATCCCGAATCTGGTAGCACCGGCATATCCCGGTGTTGGTTTCTCCAGCCAAGCCAAGCAGCCCAGCAATCAGGTCCTCTTCGGATACCCCATCTGTGACCTCTTGGTGGTCATGAAGAAACAAGTCTCCATTCCACCGCAGGGAAATGCGGTGCCTTTTCCCCATGCAGTTAACGTTCGCTGTAACTGGCCCCTCCCAGGGGGAGCCAACAGCCTTGTGCTTTCGCACAAGCTTCAACTGCTTCTTTCTGTTCGCTCTTGCGCGCCGCTCCTGGCGCTTCCTTAACTTTCGATTTTCTCTTCGTGTTGCTTTACTCATTACTTTGTCTCCTGATTTTGCTTGGTTTTGGTTCTTCTTCCTATTCTTCCTCTTCCTACTCTGAACTTTAGTACAAACATACTTTCTCCTTTGGTGTAAACACCACGAGAGGCACCCGCTCCAGAGAACGAGTGCCCCAAGCACTGCCGACACAATCAGAGTTAAGCGCCCATGTAGGCCTTAATTACAGGGGCAAACGCCCTCATGGCCGGGGGAACTTTCCCCTTGAGAGCCTTCTTGATGTGGGGTTTCTGAAACTGACCATCGGACATCAAACTCTTCACAGTCCGAACAATCATGCCCTCCTTCCCAGTGACCTCTTTGGCATTGAGAAGGAAGTCCCATGCGGCAAGCCACGCGGTTGCATCCTTCTCCTGGGCACTCTTCTCAAGTGCCAGAGAAACCACGTTCTGGCAAATCACCAAGACTTTGTGGTTATCCTTGGCGTACATTTCAAAGATACCTTTGACGGCATCTTTGTCCCCTGCCACCCGGAGGCATTCCCTGGGAGATGGCAAATCCCAGTTGGCCTTGAAGGCCAAAAACTGATTGGTGATATGGCTGCTTATGCAGCCTTGGAGCAACTTCATCTCGGCATCTGCCAAGATGGAAGCCGGAACCTTCCCCTCTTTTCGAAGGGCTTCACACGCAGTCAGCAGGAAGATGGCTCCCAGCCAAGAGCGAGAGTTGGCACAGGGACCAGCCTCTCCTAAGAGAACTCCATCCAGGGCATTCTCTGGAGAAGGTTTCGATAGCATGTACTCTCCATTCTTCTCTAAGAACGCCGAGACTAATGTCCTGGTAGACACTGCTTCTCGCCTCCAACCGGGAGGGAGGCTTATGATGGGAGGAGTGGGGGTTGGATTGTCTTCACCTCGGGAGAAGGCTTCAAAGAAGTCCTCTGTATAAGAATCATATTCCTCCCAACTGGGAGCCTTCATGATTAGCTGGCAAAATCTGCTGGCCATCGGCCCTGAGAATTGTTCCCCAGTTGTACTGCTCTCTGGAGGGTTCAACATCGCTACAATGGCGGTGTTCTTCGGTAGCCGAACTGTTCCCAGTTGTGCCCCTGTGAGCACGTTCTGGAATGCACTCTGAACATGCGTTCCACCCTCCACTGCCTCATCGATTATCAGGCATCCTTCCCCAGGCTTCGCTTCCAAAACAGCATCAAATATTCCACTGGGAAGGAAGCTTGCAACGTTCGCCCCCGGGCGGATGTATGGAATACCCGCTACCGCCTCGGGAATAATTTGTGAGCAACTAAAGTGTGCCCACGTTCGGAACATTGCATTGACAATTGCTTTCACACGAGCGCTCTTGCCGACGCCAGGGTCACCAATCAAGGCGACTCCCAGACCCTCTTCAGTTTCCTGTTGTACTCTAAGGCCGATTTGAAGGGCCATTATTGTTGCTGACATTTTCATTTTTGCTTTCTCCTATACTGACTCGAAATTGAGTACAGTAAAAGGCCCACCAAGCTTTCGACTGGTGAGCGATTTGCTGTACTCAAGCCCTGAAATACTCTCCAAAGAGGAGCACCAACTTCTTCTCCCCAAAGGAAGCCGCTACTAAGTAGTGCTCCCCCAAAGACCTTCTTACAGCACTGTCTTCAACTGGAACCCAAACAGGTCCCAAGTTCTCCCAGGTCTCTCCGGAGACCTCCAACACTGTGTCTAAGAAGGATGCCAATGTTTCATGTTTCATGTTTATTCTCTCTTGAAAATCGGGGTAAACCTACCAAACCGTGTGAACCTGGCAAACCCCTATCAGTGTTTCTGGAGGTCACCCCCCAGAAACTGTCTCAATGCAACAAAACTAAGAATTCCTTTCACTCATCGGGATTCTCCTCTGCCTTGCTACGGCAAAATACACACTCAAAGTGTTTTGGGTCGATGAATCTTGGGCTCTCAGCCAACTCACGGTCAGCGCAGACCGTGAGTTTGATTGTAAACAAAACGGCGTCCTTGTATTTATTAGTGCGGGATACGCACTTAGGATTACTACACCTAAGCATGAACCTCTCCTTTTTCGTTTCCAAGGGTTGTTGTTGTTTTGGTCTCTCAGGCAAGAAGCCTAAGGACCTCCCAGACACAAACAGACACT
>TARA_R100001594_G_scaffold98561_1_pt1 | contig 18575 bp, 5 predicted proteins | sample TARA_R100001594 | Tara Oceans TARA_R100001594 (sample SAMEA2622752) | marine metagenome | biome: marine biome (ENVO:00000447); feature: marine epipelagic mixed layer (ENVO:xxxxxxxxx); material: "saline water (ENVO:00002010), including plankton (ENVO:xxxxxxxx)" | depth 150 m | reverse complement strand
CAGTGGTAGCGAACCAGGAACTGATAGATTGGGCAATGGAACAGGCGCAGGGCACAGGACCCTACGGATATCAGAGATTTACGAAATGGTGGTATGACCATTGGGAAAAGGTCGACAGCAACCTGTCCAATGAATGCTTTTTCGAGGCCGGAATAGGAAGATATTCTCACAACAGCGCCGCCGTCAACTATGAAAGCCGGGCGGCAAAGAAAGAGGCCATTAGAGCGAACATGAAAACAGCATACCTTGCTGCCCTCGACCAGACACTTTACGGCAAACAAGGCGCCACAGTCCTGTACGAAGTAGCTAAAGATATCGTCGGATATCTTGAAAGTCTCGAACGCCCAGGGCTTAGTTTATGGATTGCGGAACAGAGAGATATGATACTAAACTTTGAACAAAAAACTGCACCATGGTATCCTGGAGACGATCAACCGTCCGACGCCGAAGGTCTGGATATTGATAGGGGATATAATTTTGAAGATGCCAATTGGGTTTACGTTAAAATAGTGCAGGATTTCTTATACCAATTATCGTTGAACGAATACGGCGAAGATTTAATCAACAATGGGGCGATCCCCAATTATCCCAATCCACAGGTTACGTGGGAATCCACCAACTTGAGTGAAAAAATCAGACCAGGCGCCCAATGGACGAAGGTGAAGTGGGACGAAGACACTGAATTTCTCGATGCCTCCGATTGGACTCTTGGTATAAAGAGCTTCGACGGCGGCAGCCTCGGCAACGTCATTACCGATGCGTTTTACCGCGCAGAGCGTCTTGCCTGGAAGTCCGACACGCTAGCCGACCTCTTCGGGTTCCAAAACAAGGACGGCACAATCCTAGATGTCCTGGGCACAGCGCGCGTTTATCCATATGAATATAATGCGCCGGCGTTTGATGACGTTGCGGATATTAAAGACTTGTTGTTTGCCGAAGGCGACGTTAAAAAGGATATTTATACACTGACGGCTAAATTTGCAGATAGAAGAGTAGGACCGGAAGAGATTATGGGCAAAATGATTGAAGGGTCGCCCTGCGAAAAGAGAGAAGTCTTTACTCAGCTTATGCAAAGCTTCTTTGTTAAAGAGCAATCAACCATCTTAACCCTTATCTTCAGAATCCTAGTGGAAAAATACTATCCAGCGCTGGAATACAACTTTGATGCAACGACTGCCATGGCGACTGAAACATTGTTGTCGGCCATTGCGGTTGCCAACGGTGATTATCAGAGGACACCAGACAGTAACCAGGCTCCGCTAGGGGGGCTCGATCTGGGCGCCCTTGGCATGGGAATTCTTAAATCCTTTTTGGGCTCTATGGCAAATACAGTCGACCCCACTTGGAAAACGCCATGGCCTTGGGACTTTGGAATCGGACCATTAACGCCCATAGGTGTGGCTGCAAAACTGTTGAACGGGTATAATCCGAACTTCTCCAGCGTGAAGAAAATGCGCCGCATCCCCTCATCTTGTGATGACTTGGTTGAGGGCGTTGCCAAAGAAATCAAGTATGGACCTCTTCTGATACCATCGGACACTGAGAAAGAACCAGAATAACAATTACTTAAAATGAAGTGATTTCTAGGCAAGAAACCTAATTATATCTTGAGAGGGAACGAACATTGGCTTTCGGATTTTCACCAATTATACCATTGCAACGAAGCGAAACGGACGGCTATTACGCTTTAACCAAAACTATCGCGGCGAACACAAAGCAAAATTTTAAAAACCTCTTACTAACTTCGCCCGGCGAAAGAGTGATGATTCCCGACTTCGGAGTGGGACTTAGAAACCATTTGTTCAGCAATCAACACGACACAATAGAGGCGGAGATCTCTTCTCGGGTTGAGAGCCAAACTGAGACATATTTGCCCTATATCGAGATTAACAATATCGAGTTCATACGCCATGAACCCAATTACGCACTCTCGGAGGCGAGCCAAAAGCTGGATTTGATCATTTATTATTCAGTTCCGTCTTTCAACTTTTCAGATATGTTGGAGATAACAAAGATACAATTTGCATAGGAAGATTCTTAAACAATGAAAATTAAAAAACCATTAATAAATTACACATCTAGAGACTTTGCCTCTATCAAAGAAGATCTTCTGACCTACGCCCAAAAGTATTATCCGGAAACTTACAGAGATTTCAACGAGTCTTCTTTTGGATCTTTGATGGTGGATATGGTATCCTATATCGGCGACATTCTCTCGTTTTATGTGGACTATCAAGCAAACGAATCATTCTTAAACACAGCCATCGAAACAGATAGCGTGATTAAACTATCGCGGGAATTGGGATATAAATTTCGACCCAACGCAGCCTCACACGGAGAAGCTAGCTTTTTTGTTTCCATACCAGCGAAAACAGACGCCGCCGCCCCCGATTATACATATGCGCCTATTTTAAAGCGAGGCACCACTGTAGGTACCTCTGATAATAAAATCTTTACTTTAATCAATGATTTAGATTTCTCCGAGTCGGATGATGTGGTTGTCGCGGCAGCCAGTTCCGATGGAACTACGCCCACGCGATATGCGATTAAGACCACCGGCCTGGTAATGTCGGGTGAGCTAATGCAGGAAACTTTTGACATAGGAAATTACCAAAAGTTTCTGCGCATAGAGATAGAAGATCCCAACTTAACAGAAGTCATAGCAGTGTATGACGCCGATGGCAACAACTACTATGAGGTGGATTATCTTACCCAAGATACTGTATATGTTCCTGTGGTAAACACGAAAGAAAACAAAGACACAGTGGAAAATATTTTGAAACCGATCTCCGTTCCTCGGAGGTTTATCACTGAACAAACATTTGACAGGACCGTTTTACAGTTCGGCTCCGGTACTGGTGACAATGTACAGCGTCAGTTAGATCCCACGGATGTGATATTAGACATTTTCGGCAAAAACTATATTACGGATAAAGCATTTGATCCAACAATTTTAACCCAGACAGACAAAATGGGCGTTCCCCCTACCAACACAGTTCTTACCGTTATCTATCGAAGAAATACTGCTGAAACTGTTAACGTCAATGCGGCAGGCATCAACAGAGTCATAACCCCGCTTTACAAATTTTTGAATGAAGGTACCCTAACAGGTAGCAAGGTCACCACGGTACGAAGTAGTCTAGAGGTGGTCAACGAAGAACCCATCACGGGAGACGCCTCGGAAATGTCGACGGAAGAGATAAAAATGAGAGGTTATGGAGCATATGGTGCACAGAATCGCGCCGTAACAAAGCAGGATTATATCAACATGATCTACAATATGCCTTCGAACTTTGGCCAAGTCAAAAAAGCAAAGGTTGAGCGTGATACGGATTCCTTCAATGGAAAAAATCTCAACTTGTATGTAATTTCTACAAATTCACTAGGAATCCTCACGGAGACAAATTCTACGATCAAACAAAATTTAAAAACCTGGATAAGTAAATACAAAATGATCGGGGACACCATCGACATCTTAAACGCCAGTGTTCAAAATTTACAGATTCAATTTACCGTAATTGCGAACACGAATTCTAACAAGTTTGATGTATTACAGTCTTGTCTAGACACCCTCTCTCGCTATTACGGGGGACGGTATTTTGATATCGGAGAACCCTTTCCGATTACAAACGTCTACAAGCTTCTCAACAACCTGCCTTCAGTAGCGGATGTAAAAGACGTCACAGTCAATCCTATAGGTGGGGGCTCTTATTCCGGATTTACCCTTCCTTATGACCAACTGATAAGCAATGCTGGTCGTTATTTGGTGCCTCCTTCGGATGTTATTTTTGAAATAAGATACCCATCAACTGATATCAACGGAGAAGTTTTATAATGGCTATTAAAAGATACACAGCGGATAGAGACAACACTATTACGAATGCTTACAAGGCAAACCTCACCACGCGCGGCGTATCCGGCAATATGGGCCAATCAGATATATTGGAAGTATTCCACATATATGGCCAGGCATCTTCGGGCTCCTCCGAGAACTGCCGCATTCTTGTGCGGTTTCCAACGGACACTATCGCCACCGACCGAACCGCAGGAACAATACCTGCCAGTGGAAGCGTCTCTTTTTATCTGCGAATGTTTAATGCGGCCCATTCCCAGCCCACACCGGCCAATTTTATATTAACTGCTTCGGCTCTTACCGCCGATTGGCAAGAAGGCGTCGGCTTGGATATGGAAAACTATTCTGATATTGACGAGTCTAATTGGTTGTACCGCACTGATGCAAAAATTGCGCAAGTCACCACCGCTTCCTTTCTTTCAAATACGAAAGGAGACTATGGGGGGAAATACATAAGCCTATATGACGCCAGCGACAATAGGTATAACTTTTGGTTCAACGACGGGGACGATTCTGCCCCCACTATCGACGGTACAGAGATTGAAGTTGATATATCCGCCGGCGGCCTCACAACTGCTGCACATTACGCTGATGCTTTTAAAACTGTTGTAGGTGATCAAAGCCAATTTACTTCCACCGTCGACTCCGCTGACGCAGGTATACAAAACGCCACCGCGGGAGCAGTTACTGCCCCCACTGGCAATGTAGACGTTATATCTCTAACCACAACAACGACTGGTTCGGATTACACCGCCTGGACTACCGAAGGGGGCGACTATGATTTTACCCCTTCATCTTCTTTCCAACAAACTTTCGATACTGGGTTTGAGGATATGGAAATTGATATTACTCCGCTTGTAGAACAGTGGGTAAACAGTGCCGGTAACATTTTGGGGGCTAAGGACAATAATGGCTTGGGAATTTTTCTCACCGCCAGTCAAGAAGACGCAGAAGTATCTTACTATACTAAAATGTTTTTTGCCCGACAGTCACAATACTACTTTAAAAGACCTTATATCGAGGCCCGATGGGATAGCTCCAAGTCGGACGACCGCGCTAATTTCTATTTAAGCTCGTCGCTCGTGCCCGCCGCCGATAACTTGATGACTTTGTACCTTTATAATATAATAAAAGGTCAACTAACCGATATTCCTGATGTGGGTACCGGTACCATAAATGTAAGCATTTATTCTGGGTCTGCTACAAATGCAACTCCTTCCGGCTCTCAGCTTTATTTACCTTTGGGAGGAGGTGTCGCAGCCAACGCGGATATTAATGTGACCGGGGGATGGTCCGAAACGGGCGTCTATACGGCTTCGTTTGCTTACGCATCTTCAAGTATCACCACTATTTTCGATGTATGGCATAGTGCTTCTGTCGAGTATCATACGGGCTCGGCCATCACTGTTAAGACTTTTGATTCGGAAGATTATAATGCCAATCATACATATGCGTCCAACATCACGAACATGAAGAGTGTATACACCCAACAGGAAAGAAATGCTTTCTTTCGAGTCTACACTCGTAAAAGAAATTGGTCACCCAACATTTATGTCAAGGCAAGTGAGGCCATTCCCAACAACATTATCGAGAACGCCTATTACCAGATACAGAGAGTCTCTGATGGGTTTAAAGTTGCCGCTTTTGGAACAGGCAGTCAGAACCAAACTAAAATGTCTTATGACGCCAGCGGAAGCTATTTTACTTTTGACATGGGAATGTTAGAAGCGGATGAGGTTTATTCCATTACTCTTGCTTACAAAATTAATGGTAAGTACACAGAGCAACCGGAAACATTTAGATTTAGAGTTGAAGAATAGAATATGTCACTTAAAGATTTATTTAACGAGGGAAAGGCCAACCGCGGCGGAGAACCTCTAACTAAACAAGAAATTGATGGTCAAATAGAATCTTATGATTACATGACCGCCGTCAAGGAGAACAATGAGCGCTTTTTACCGCTTGAGAACTTCTCCAATCCTGAAACCTTTGCTCGTTTTGGGTCTGCGGAAAAATATTATGAAGACACAATCAAACGCATTTATGACACTTATCCTTATGATGGCTCCCTAAAAGAAAAAATTCAATGGGAACTTAGTTCTTCTTATCTCGATCTATATATTTTCGAAAACGGATATCCGCGCTCCACGGGTTACGCGACATTCACAACCGCTAGTTTAACCGCCACGGACATGTATAATGGCTACGGCGCCGCCGGCACAAGCTCCTATGAGTATATTCTTGTCAAAGGAGGCCCCCATCCAGGATCTGGTGACACCACCTATTATGACTACAAACAGGATAAAGCGGTCTACCGTAAGGATGCGAACATCTATGATACAAGCAACAATCGCGAAAACAACCTTAAAATTGGGGGCATCGACGGTAATACAGTCGAGTTTTGGCTTTCCAAAGAAGCATTCAGCGAAGCTGCAACACAAAAAGAAGTAATTCTTGACGTTTTTGTAACGGGAGCTTTGAGTAGCTCGGTAGACTATGGACGTCTGCGTATTGAAATGACGGGCGCAGCCACTGGCAGCCCCTTCCTTTTGACTTATATGTCGGGAACAACCGGATTTGCAACACAGAGCATCGGTGAGTCTATTACCGCGGCCACTGTTGCTGATGGCAACTGGCACCATTACGCCTTTAGATTACAGAACACCGGAAGTACTGTTGTCGCCGATCTTTTTATAGATGGTGAACACAATCATCGAATTACCACTGGGTCATCTGTCGGCTATGTGAGCGGCGCACTGTGCGCGACTATCGCAGCACTAGGCCAGTCACCCTCCGGTAATGTTTATCACAACGGCCCTGACAGGGGTTATGCTAAATTATCGGGATCATTGGACGAATTTCGCTATTGGAAAACTTTTCGGACCTCCGAAAAAATCCAAAGGTATTGGTTTAGCCAGGTGGGTGGTGGAACGAATAGCGACCCATCGAACACGGACTTAGGGGTTTATTATAAATTTAATGCAGGTATAACACAAACAGCATCTATCGATGCAGTTGTGCTCGATTACTCTGGGCGCATGTCCAACGGCGCCTGGACGGGGTATTCTGGAAGCTACTCTAGAAACACCGGCTCCGCCATCATCTCCTCTTCCGCAAGTCCGATGGAATTTGAGGATCCAATTCTGTACTCTTTCCATCCGGACGTGCTGGGTTATAAAGATAAGAAAAAGCTGGAGGGTCGTGCTCATGATGATGTAAATACGAACAAGATGGATTCGTTTGTTCCGCAGTGGATGTTGAGCGAGAACGAAACGGACCCCTCCAATCTTGACAAAAATGAATTACTGAACGCGCTACAAATTGTAGGAAGCTATTTTGACTCCGCAGCACTTCTCATCGAGAAACTACCAGAACTTAGACAAGAGAAGTATTATACTGGCGATACAGTACCGCCCCCCTTTAACAAGAATTTCTTAGAAGCACGGGGTATGATTGCCCCAGACTTGTTTATAGACGCTGATTTGCTCGAACAGTTTGAAAACCGTAGCGATACGTTGAAGTTTGAAGAAACGCTACAAGAAATCAAGAACACTATATATCAGAATATTTACAACAACTTAACCTATATTAACAAAACAAAGGGTACCGAAAAAGCGTTCCGAAATATCCTTCGCTGCTTTGGCTTGGGTGACAACGCTCTAAAGTTTAACATTTATTCGAATAACGGCACATACGAACTTGAAGACAACACTCGACAGATAACAAAGGTCACCAACTACATAAACTTTAATAAAACTGGTAGCCAGGACGCCAGTGTCTATCAATACCGTATAGATTCAAATGCAACATCCTATATCTCGGGTACCTCAGACTACGACGGCAATTACGAAGGCTCAGGGTTGGCCTTTACCCTAGAGAGTGATGTGATCTTGCCTAATCGAGTTTCGATTGGTGAATATGCGACACATAAGACCGGCTTAAGCAGCTCCTACGAGAATCTCTACCCATTGGTCATTTCTTCGTCTCTCTTCGGTTTACACACCGCTAATGGTACAGAAAATGACCTAACGTGGGCAACAAATGACTATGCGAACTTCCAAGTCTTCGCAGTAAAGGATGATAGGTTTTCTAGCAATGCAAAATTTGTTTTAACTGGTACGGCCGGCGGATTTATCACCCCTGAGTTAACTTCCTCGTTTTTTGAGAACGCATACGACGATGATCGATGGACATTTTCCGTAACAATCAAGCCAAATACCTATCCTCAGATCAACCAACCATCTGGATCTGAACTAAACGGTTACAAGGTTCGCTTCTATGGATCCAACCATGTTGGCGATCTAAAGCGAAACGAGTTCTTGTTAACAGCGTCTCTTACCGTCGATGAGGGACGCAAAATTCTAGCTAGCCATAAACGGGTCTACGCAGGTGCACATAGAACCAACTTTACCGGCTCGGTCCTACAGTTCGCTGATACAAAAATAAGCGAAGTTAAAGCATGGTATGCAGATATTACCACCGGTTCAATTGATCAGCATAACATGAAGATCGGCAGTTACGGACCAGCGGCGCCATCGCAGCGAGCTTACCTTTACCAGGATGCGGTCAAGGGCATTGATATTTCTGAAATTGAGACATTGGCTTTACGGTGGAATTTTGCTTCGGTTACTGGTTCGGATTCATACGGTCAATTTGCCGTAGAAGACGCCTCTTCCGGAAGTGCCACCGAGGAGCGGTTCGCCTGGTTTAGCGATCTTGTAAATCGCCGCCACACCGCTAGCGGAAGCTTCTTTACCATATCTAGCAGTGTCGATGTTCAGAAGCTTTCCCGAGGCACCCTCCAGCAACAAGTACCTGAAGTACTTTTAGATTCCAATCTCGTATCGATAATCGAACACGAGTCAGATGACTTTTATAGACGAGGCGCCCGACCGACAACTTACAACCTATCGATAGAGAAGAATCTCTTTCAAGATGTATCCGAGGAAATGCTCGGAATGTTTGCAACTGCGGGTTATTTAAACACTCTAATTGGCTCTAATGTAAACCGCTTCCGTGGGAATTACAAAGAACTTATAAAGATGTCGGATTTGTTTTTCGAGAAGGTGGATAACGATTACGATTTCGATAAGTATGTAGAATACTTTAAGTTTATTGATCACGCTATGAGTCAATATGTTGCCAATTTGATTCCCGCTTCCATGGGTGCGCTAAAAGAAGGAATCTCTACCATTGTGGAAAACTTTGTCCTGGGGGATCGGAATAAATTCCGTCACAAGGCACCCGTGATTCGGGAAGAACTCCCAGAGTTTAAAGCCCAAGTCCTCGGTATTAATGAACTTTTATATAACTGGAAAAACGGTCACGCACCATTAAACGATTCCCAAAAGGAGAAATGCCTGTGGTGGCGCAGACGAGCCCTTCGATCAAATGCAGTCATCTCCTCGGCAACAACCGGCGTCAACACCAATAAACAAGATATATTAGACGCCATCAATAACGAGAACAATGCCCCTAACTACACTTTATATGACAGTGGATCGAGCACACAGTATTCTGGTTCCACATATGTTTTAAGACATGCCAAGCCTTATCGGACTACTGGCGATATTAGCGAAAATTATAAAGGAGGCATCAACTTTCACCGCAATAAGAAAGTAACCTATTATAAAGAAACGATGAAGCGGTTTTATACAGCCGGCGGCGGCACAGGCGACCTTGCCATTGTTACCACTCTGACCAACACCACTGATTGTGTGGAGGGCACTCAGAAACCTTGGCTATCCGGTTCAAACCACAAAACTATACTTCCCGGCGGCACCAACAATCTTTATTTTAACAATGATACATATAATCATGCGGATGCTAGTTTGTTGGCCCCATTCAATATCATTAGTTCTTCTATAGGACCTCAATCCGGCTTGAACGACTTGCCCACCAACGCACGACTAACCAACGCCCATCATGATGTGTATGGACCAGATTATGAACATCCCATGCAAGGTGTCTTTACAGAAAAATATGTGGGTGGTAACCAGCACAGGCATCAAAAATTAAATACTGGTAGCGCCAATCAGACAAATCGAGGCGAAGTCTGGACGGTTGATCAAGAGGGCGGTGCGCACACGGATAATGGAATAACGCTTCTTAATCCAGCGTCTCGCCCCGGCGACATTGTGGGGAATATAAACAATAACCTGCCGCGGGCAGTCTTTTTCCGCGAGCCCATGGCGAAGCGCCCAATTAACGTCAAGAATATCCAACAAACGACAGCCTCCAATATTACTAACATTGGTAACTATAGCAGCGACTATGATGTAGTCTTAACCAATAGCCGCACAACCAACAATATATATTTGGTAGAGACCGGTAGCATCACCGGATCATCCGCGGAAACCCTGGTTAGTGGAGCCGTAGACTACGCACTTCCAACGCGAACCCGCAATCAATTTGTAATTGTCAATCGCTTTTCAGCACCCGGCGGCCCTGAAATTAATAGTTTAGGATTTCTGGACATCGAGGCAGCAGAATATTCTGTATATAACGCACTTGCGTTTAGAAATTTAGAAGTACGCCAACCGCTCCGAATACTTCTCTCAGATCATTGTAAGCAGTTTGGGTATTTTAGTGATGCCTTCAATTCAGCTAGCTATGTCCGCGCCGGAATAGCTTATCCAGGAACAAGCGGGTCGACCAATGCGGACTATTACTATCGCGCAGTGGGATATGCGGATGCGAGTGCTTCTTTTCACAAGGTCAATCGCAATCCTCGCAAAAGAGTCGAATACGGAAATGAGTATGAGGGAGATGGAGCAACTATAATCACGTCATCTCATTTCGACAATGCCATGGTTAGCCACCCGATACCTCAATCGGACCTTCAATACTCTTGGATCACAGGTAGTCTTCTTAAAACTGGTGACCTTCTTTTAGGTTACGAGCAGAAGAATTTTGCGAGAGCAGACGATGCATCGTCCGACATTACATTTGTCAGCCAAAGTCATATTGAAAACGCTAGCGGAATTAAAGTTGATTTTGCTGGAATGAACTTGGTCGTTGTTGACCCCATCGACGCCTCCAACAACTCTTTGAGTGCCTCTAATAATTTTTATGGGAATAGCACCGTCGGCACCGTCGATGATTCTCAAATATTAAACGCTTTAAATCTCCACCGAAACGGCGCATATGAGGCCGCGAACTGGAAACTGTGGCGCAAAGACGCAAACCCAATTGTTAGATATCAAAGAAAAAACAATCAGATTGGTTATGTTAAAACGGTACCAGTTACCACCCCAGCCGTCGCCGGTATCATACCCGGCTTCCAAGGCTTGTATTCGAAAACAGTCGTTAATTATACAGAGCCGGTCGCCAGCGGAAAATATAAGCCGTTACAGGTTTACTTGCCCACCGATGACAATGAGAATAACTATGCCAAGATTGTCATGACCTATGGCAATCAAAACGTACTATTCACCAATCACAACCAGGACGGCGCTGTGCTGGATGTCTTGTTGACCGAGCACGATCCTAATAATAAAAACCTGTTCACAAAGACTTATTCTCCATATTTAGCGCTGAAAACCCTGGTAGACAAGAGCGGCAAAAAGAAAACTACACAAGTCGCATATACCGAGGTTATCTACCCGAAAGAACAATTCACTTATCTCTCAGGAAGTAGAAAACGAGAAACATTTATTAATGACTTCTGGAGAGACTCACGAGTCAATCGCTCCCGAACGGGAGGGTCTAGTGTCATTGGTTTGCCCAACTCGATGGGAGAACTTATTGGCACAGCTAGTCTCTGGAAACTGGACGCCACCTTCGACTACGGCGAAGAGTTGGCCCTTAACTACATCACTTATGGCTCGCACGCTCCATATTCCGCTTCAATGCCGACAGGCAGCGGCGTCGGGGAGCTTCAAAACACATACAGTCTGTTTCATTATGGCACAGCTTCCAATATTATGCCAGCTTGTAGTTATATTCGAAGAATTCCCCTTATCGCGGCGTCCCCAACGCCCAAGTGGGACTCAGGGTTCGGTTCTTCGGACCAGCTTCCAATTTGGTCTGGTAGCTATTCGCGAACAGCATCGTTGGGCGTATATAGCGTTGCCCCCTACAACGGTGCATTTCCCGCACTCATCGGCATGGCTGGATCGTTCATGTCTCCCGCCAATATCGACCGCGGGGTGCCCGTTAATATGCTGATTCAGTTCACGGCGTCTGTGGGTCATGGCCCCTGGGTTGCTACAGGAAGCAATAATGCGGCCACCACTCCGTTCTATGATACTTACGATGATTACGCTGACGGCCTTTCGGCAATGGCACAAGGCTCTACGATTCTTCCAGAATTCAGAATCTCTGAAAAAATGGAAGACTTCATCGCAGCGCGCAAAGGGGCAAAATGGGATTTAGACAAACCAACTTATCAAAACTTTAAAAATCTTGCTAGGATCACCGGGTTGGGTACCCAGAATGGAATGCTTTCCCTTACTGGCGCCGCCACGGATTCATCCAATCAAGTTGATGACTTCTTAAAAAGACACGTGTATTCCGATTTTTACGAACACTTCAAACTTTTTCAGACCGCCTTCGGCGATGCGGGCACCGACGGGGACGACTCTGTTATAAAAACTCCACGATTAAGCCTGGGGTGCGAGGCGATCCTGAAATTCTTACCCTACAATGGTTTTTATCCATCAGAACGAAGTGTACAGTTGGGCGCCCTCTTTTCATCGTCTCTGGAAAATGTAAAATTAGAGTCGGACGGCAACCCCTCGGCGGACAACGGTAAACTCCGGACACTACTACAGCCCTTCTTTGCACCAGGAGTTCTTTATAACACTATTAAGTCCGGTGTTGCAGTAGATTATCCCGTTCACAACGCCAATTCAGCCGATTTAGCCTGGGTGGGCAGCGAGACAGATTTATGGGGCTCCAACTCAATGATTAGCGGCAACTTCAATCAGCGAATCAATTTTGAGCAAATATATGACCCGGCACCCGCGCTGGCTTTGCGCGACATGGAAGGGATGATGGACGCGCGCCTAGATTCGACAGCTAGCTACCAAGTGGTTGCACCAGCCTACAAGTTTGCAATGAACAACTTCTTGGCCGAAAGCGTAGACTTTTTCTTGGAAGACAGAGCTGTATCTTCCATCCCGAGCATGCCTCTTCCAATCCAGGATACGGTGGAGGTACCCGTGTCCGGTAATTATTACCTGGACGTGGTGCTCCGAAATTCCAAAAATATGGTAGATTACGAGACATATTCTATCACAAGTAGTATGTACCCAGCCGACACGCAGGCATTTTGGAATTACGACACCGACAACACGCTTAGGCTTTTTACAATTTACGGTTCCAGTCTAGTTTATAATACGGCCAGCGTGACCATGTATTCACGCGCAAACTCTAAATATACCAGCGATACCCATACATACGGCTCTTCGTTTGGCCCACCGGTGCACGCCGGCCCCTATGCCTACGCTGCTAACGCTAGCGGCACCGTCGGATGTTTTCTAACTCATGTTGCCTCTTTTGAACCGTATACGCCTTCATATTATAATGGCTATAGTTACTGCCGCTTATTTGTAGGTCTTGATAAGGGTGCGAAGCTTGTGAGTGAGCTTATGACGGAGATCACCCATCAATACGACTGTATGAAAACTTTTAACCCGGGCCTTTCGCTCTTTGCCAAGGGGCCAACCAATTCCCAAGAGAACGTTGCTGGCTGGGGCGGAGGTTCTTGCGCGCAAGCCAATGCCATGCAGATCTCAGCATCTCTCAACTTCGGCCAACCCAAAGGGTTACAAGGCGATACAGCAACCGGAGAGTGGACTTTTTATAATGAGAGAGACAAATCCGACCAACGTCTTATCGTACACAGTAAATTCGAAACACCTATTCTGGACTTCTCTGGTCATGTAACTTCATCGCTTACGCCCACCGCCCAAACGGTGAGCGGCAACGCCCCAATTGGAATGTGGCATCAGTACGGCGCTCTTCCCGAGCCAGCCGATGGGATTATCATGGCGGTCCAAGATCCTAGTTTTTATATGCGAACCTCTGGAGAGGACGCCGACGCACAATCTCTGACAAGCCTTTTGGCGTTCGAATCCTCCAATGGACAGGCTAAAATCGGAAAGCTTGCTGGCGAGCGCACGCTATCGGAAGCAATTGTGGCTATACCATTTAAATATATGAACAATACGAATCGAACAGAACTTTATAAAATGAACAAAACAGCAGTAGATAAGGCAAAGAACTGCGAAGCCACCACGGTAAATACCACCGAAAAAGAACCGATCTTTAAGGAATCTACATCTATAGCCGCCACGCAAGGTCTGGTGAAAGATTACCGGAAACAGATACCTTTGCAGGCACCCGAAGGCGTCGATCAAGGAATTTATAACTTGTTGAAATTAATGAGAAAATACGTGATGCCACCACAGTTTGACTTTCTGCATTTTGAAGACGTAGAACCGTTCGTGGCCTATATGTGGGAGTTTGAAGTTAAGCTGGGAACGGAAGATCTGCAGAATATGTGGCAAGGTCTTGAGCCGACGGTCGCTCGAAAAGCAATAAAAGCCACCAGCGACGTGATTACGCACGTCTTGCCGACGCGAACCCTAGAAGCCGAGACCGGCGAAACGCGAGTCGAAAAAGGAGTGCCGGCCCATCCATATTTTGAAGAGATCTTTGATCCGGAGAAAACAAGATGGGCTGTTTTCAAAGTTAAGAAACGGGCGCGAAACAATTATGCAAATGTGGTTGGGCGACAATCGATTGACGGAAAAGAGTATGTACGCCAAGACGTGGCCTTTCCCCATGACTTCGCCTTTTCTTACAACTGGCCACACGACTTTTTCTCACTGGTAGAATTAGGGAAAATTACGGCTACAACCGTGTTTAACCCCAGGCTCGGAGGCGACGACGCCGCTCTAACGGCTGAAGGTGAAACTGCCCTAGCGACGCTCACGGCCGGCGGGGGATTAAACGCTCTTCAAGTCGCCCCCGGTACCGGAACCCCAATGCCCAATATTTCGGCAGCAGCGATCCTGGCAGCGGCAGAAAAGTCTAAATCCACCAAGGTTTCGTGGCGCCTGCGTGAGCTGTGGAAAGGGACGAAGGACACTGATTAAACACCCGAAGGAGGTATAGCACAGGAGCTATAATACTAATGGAATTTTTTGATAAGAAACAAGACGTTATAAATCTCAAGCTGACACGATATGGTCGCCAGTTATTATCAGTTGGCGAATTCGAGCCCGTTTATTACGCCTTCTCTGATGATGGGATCATTTACGATACCCGATGGATCTCGGGATCGGGCCAACCCGAGGAACAGTGGATGGTAGAGAAAAGGATTCAAGAGGAAACTCCGCGACTTGAAACACTTAATTCCAAAGTCGGAGCAGAACGAACCATCTTTAACACAGCGGACATCTCTTCGTATGCGCTGGAAAAGAACATTATTGATTTATTTAACCTCGGAGGAGACCTTCAAGATTTAAAAGAGCTGGAAGAGTACCAAACGGGAAGATTGAAAATGGATCCTGATTTTGCCGACAATGAAAAATTGTTAATAAATCTTCTAGGACAGAAACGTTATTTCAATAACAAGGCCCCCGCGTGGAATGTGTTATTTTACAATGGGGTCATCTCCAGCTCCGCAGGCGCTTATCAACATAATGGAATTGCAGCGCCCATCCCTCAGATCAGTTCATCGCTCAAGGATACCATTTACCGTGTGCCTCCCGGAATCGACATCTATACAGTGGAGCCCACCATGGCCGCAAAGCTCGACCTGTCCCTAGGTGCCGAATACGCAGAAGAATTAAAAGCTACTACAAACCCGACTCTTGGGATGGACTTGGCCCACCATGACATGGGGGGGGATTTAGATGCCCTGGAAGAACTAGTTTGGGCACGGACCTTGGTGACGGGCTCAATAGCGATTGAAAAGGATTTCTTGTTCGTTTCCTTTGAAGAGGCCAATGTGGACTTCGAGGAGGAGAACTTTTTGTTGGAAGTCTATGAAGTGACAGAGACCGACGATATCCAGGGACTTAAGAAAATGACATTTAATGCGCGCGATGACGAAGAAGGCAGTATGGTAGCAGATGCAGTGGCAGATGTATTCGATATTAGATTAGACGCGGAAATTAATCATGAATTGGCCTGTTTTTACCTCAATCGCTCGCGAGATCTTAAAACGCAGAATATTTATACTACCGATGTGTTTGATTGTAAAGACGGGAGTCTACTTGACAAAGAAGAGAGGCCCGATCTCATTTATGATCTAGAAGCCGTCGAGACAGAGGATATTTGCTAATGAAAGGTCTTACACAAGTACCGAAGCCATATATAAGTAAAATCTTAGTGGAGGATGGCAAAGCACAAGGGGCGAAGCAGCCCGGCTTTACAGATCTTTATACAGAACAACCCGGCAACGTCCAAGCACTAGAGAGCAGCAAACGAATCAAGCTTACCTTTGATTTGGCATTGAAGTCCCTTTATCCCACGTTAGCCGCCGGCGCCGGCCCATGCGGCAACTTTAAGGTCGAACAAGTAGCACAGATGTTAAATGATAACGTATTGTGGTACAAATTTGTCACGTCGGAAGCGGCATTGGCAGATTTTCTTTTGGCTGAGAACAAACTATCCCATTTTATAACTAAAATTCCGGGTAAAACATTAGTGGCAGACACGCCCGAAAGCCCCACTTATACGCTCAAAGCAAGCGATGTAAGTCGATTTCTATATGAGGAGAATGGGATTGATATTGTCAACATGCCCTTGAAAACACAGTTATTTTATTCACACAACGCCAACGGCAACAACCCCTCCTTCTTGGCCTGCGTTTTTATGTACTCCTCTTTAACGCCCACACTTAACCCCAGTAATGTGTCGTTTGCGTCAGAGATTATTTTTCGAAATGCAAGTATCCCGGGGACAAGTTTGTGGTTTACAATTGATAAACATTATATGGTCAATGGAGAGAAGAGGCCAATGCGGGGCTCCCTTCCCACAACATCCGAACCAGCGAGTGATGACACTTATGTGATTCTAAAATACGGCACCCCGGGAACGACATGGTGTGGACCAGTTCACAGGCACTATGTAAACGGCACCTATCGCTATATGGGAGGAGCGAAACATTCTGCAGCCCCACATCCCTATCTTATGGCCCGAGAAGTGGCCAACACTAAAATTGTGGATAATCGTGTGGTCGGCGAAATAGAGAATATGTTTGCTTATAATTCCTCGGGTTTTGAAAAGACTTTAGCCGCGGTAACAGAGGTGGTAAATTTGTCCGCCACCAACAAGAAAAATGCAATTGATGCTTATAACAGCAAACCAGCCATATTCTCTCCAGCAAGTTATTCTATTAAGAAGCTCCCAAACTCGATAGCAACTGGAGAGGGTGAGAGATCAAGAGTTAACGTATTGTTTGCTATTGATAAACTTATGCTGATAAAAGAAACATCCGCCCTGGCCCCGCTGCTGGACAAACTCACAATGTTTAACCCAGGTGCCGCCCAATTTTTTGTTGACAGGGTAAACATCACCAACATGCAAGTCTTTCGGGTCAACAAGATGACCGGACAGGAGGCACTTCTTATAACCTCTGATAATGAAAATTATGCTAGCGACGCCGGCCAAGTTAATTCTTTAGGGGTCTCCATAAGCAAAGGACACATTCTGAAAAAAGCGGACAATTTCAAGAACAGAGGGGATGCCCCATATATGACATACTATGAGTTTAGAGACGGAGAACTCAATGTTCAGGGGTATGACGACTCTACCTATACTTATAGAATTGCGGTGAGATTTGAGGACCCCTTTGTAGCATATCTCACGGAAAAGCATACTACGTTGCGCACAATCATTGCCAATATGGACGAGCTTATTCAGCGTTCGAATTCAAAAATTCTGCTAGCAGGTCCCCAACCGGACTTATCAAATCCACCTCAATACGGAGCGCAAGGCGCTGCGCCTGTCGGCAACCAGTCTGTGCCGGCCTTTAATTCTCGCTTGAACAGGTATAATTCTCAATTCTTAGAAAAAGCGCTTACAAACGAGTCTTTCTTCACTTTTGCCATGGCCAACGGAATGCCCGCCGTCGCCCAGCAGGAGTTCTCGCTCGGAGGCCAAGGACTTACTCCGAACAGCATGCTCTATGCGTTTGTTATTTTAAATTTTCAGAACGAGAGCGAACCCGCATCCAGCTACAACATTGCGGGCGGCGCCGGCACTCTCTTAGGCTTGGCCGCTTTCTTAAGAAACTCCATGTCTTTGACCTCTACAACCCCTACGCTCTTAATTCGCGCTCAAACGGTGTTGGAGCTTTTGGAAGACCGAATGAGAAAGTTGCTGAGTATTTATAGCTCGGCACACCAGACGAAACGAAGCGGCAACTTTACTTATACTGATTATGAAAAGAGCAATGGAAACATCTATTGGAAAGCGGCCTTTGGTAATAATCCTGGCCTTGTACACTTTTCACACACGTTCAAAGAGGAACTTAACGTCGAAAAGATGAGAAATCACTTTGACTGGCTAGCCCATGCTGGTTCCGGCCCAGAGAATGCCACCCAGCTTGTAAAGATGGTCGAGGCACCAACATATCGGGAAGCTGTAGCCGAATATGCTAACGCAATGTATAAAGACCCCAGTATGACCCCCCTTGGCCAGATTGAGACGGAGGGTTCAGCCGCCTTCCTACCATTGGTTGGCGCCACGGGCGTGAACTTTT
>TARA_R100001594_G_scaffold11802_4_pt1 | contig 18585 bp, 13 predicted proteins | sample TARA_R100001594 | Tara Oceans TARA_R100001594 (sample SAMEA2622752) | marine metagenome | biome: marine biome (ENVO:00000447); feature: marine epipelagic mixed layer (ENVO:xxxxxxxxx); material: "saline water (ENVO:00002010), including plankton (ENVO:xxxxxxxx)" | depth 150 m | reverse complement strand
TCCTCTAAGTCTCTTATCCCTTGTATGTCATTTTGAATTTGAGCAACCTCCTCCCCATATTGTTCACTTAAAGTTTTTTGAAAAGGAGTGAGTTGCCTTTTATCTAAGTTTTTAGTAGCAATCTCTGACAATAAACCACTTAAACGGGTTTCATCTAAATTGCCTTCTTTGAAATCAATTTTATCTTGTTTAGTGGCTTTAAGAGGTTGAGGAACTTCTTCTATAACCTCACTCGTTTGCTCCGATTCAACTTGACCTTCAGGGGTAACTTCTTCGATGGTGTCTCTTGTTCCCACTGTCTCGCCATCTCGGGCTTGTTCTTGTACATCCACTTTCTCTGTGCTTCGCTTTTGAACGGCATCTTGTTTATTTTTTATTAAGGTTTCTACTTCTGCATCATTAGTGTATTGAATTGTACCATCTAATAGTGCATTTTTTAATTCATCATCGGTAAATCTATTAACTATTCTTATAAATTGTTTTTTATCTACCTGTTTATTATTTACCAAATATGCCGACCTCTTCTTTGTCTTAACATCACGTACAGCACGTAAATCAATCGGGTTTTCTACTAATTTTTTATTTAAATTAATGGATACTATTTCGTCATTAATTTGTTTAATAATTTCCTTATTTAAAAGTTTTAAATTACTTGTTCTACTTAAATCATCACGAGCAGATAATAATTCCATCACTCGTGCTTGAAGAGGTTTAGGTGTTTTTTCTCCCAACAATTCTCTTGTTTCTCTTCTGTATCCCACATTCTTTTGAATCTCTTCATTTTGTTCTTCACTAATTTTTCCTAATTTACTCATGTTGGTAGACCAATTAGATATTCTCTCATCCGAAGACACTTCATTAGCTATGAAATCAAAATCAATAAGGTTGTTGGCAAGTTGAGTGTTAGTGAAATTCCTACTTTCCATATATAGATTAAGGGCCATTGCTGAAGTGTTATTTCCAATACCACCCCATGACTCTAATACAATTTCTTTAGCGTCAATTTTTTGTCCCGCTATTAATTGTGCAGACAGTTCTCCTAAACCCTCAGCCGCAGGGTCAAACACCATCCTTTCTCCTATTTGGGCAACCACCTTTTTACCCGTACTTGCAATACTTCCTGTTTTAAACACCTTACCTGCCATACTCATACTTAAATAATCTACTATAGCAATTGGTATTCCTCTTTTTAAACCCCTATCACTTCCCTCTTTCCATACTGTTTCGTCATTTACTGCTTTTAAAACATCTTCGGGGTCAGTTAAATCATATCCCTTCTCTGACATTACATCAAAAATAGAATTGGTGTATTCCATAATAAAACCCGATGCAGCCATACCTGTATACAATCCTCGTGCTCCCCCCGCTATCGCGCCAGGAACTGCCCCCACTCCCATTGCGGTTGACCCAATTGCTCCTCCTGTACCTGCACCTATACTCACAGTAGTAGGAATAATTTTTATACCATAGGGCAACATCATAGAAAAACTGTTAGCAGCTAAGTTTACACCATTGGCTAAAAATTTACTTAGTCCTGCAGGAGTAAGTAAACTTAACACTCCACCTCCTCCTGTCATTGCATCAATTCCTTCTTTAAACCCTTTAGATTTCATATATCTATATAAGAAACGGGATTGACGTGGGTCTGCCCCACCCATATATTCAGCGATTTTTTTAGCTACCTCTTTGTCGTTAGAATCTATAATACCTAATTGCATCGCCATTAATAATTCAGATGCATTTCCTCTTTTTACACCTGTTTTTATTGTGCTTCTAAATGCATTTAACCCGGTTAAAAAATTTGTGTTTATATGTTTGTCATTCTTAGCAGAGAAATAAGTTTTAGCAATATCATATTTGTCGGCGGCTAAATCTTTAGTTGTTTGAATCGTTGCCATATTAACCTTAATATCGTTAATCATATCAGCTTCTCGTTGAGTTTTAGGTTGAATAGTGTTTATATCTTCTGCTCTAACCCCAAACTCATTAAGAGATAGAGTTTGTAATCTATCTTCTTCTAGACTAGCAACTTGATTTTCTTTGACTGCAGTTTTTACCCGATTATTAACCTCATCTTGAAGAGCTTTATCTAGGTTTTCTCTTAACTCTTGTTTCTCTTGTGTGAAAACTTCTTCAAATAAATTTTCTTCTTGTTTTTTTAATTGAGTTATTTTTTTATCTACATCAGGAACAAGGCGATTATTAGAAAAATACTCTTTATACAACTCCTGTTCTTCCGCTGTTAAGTCATTATAAGTTCTTCCGTCACTTTTTGCATTCTCTAAAAAATCTACAGCATCTCTTGCTTGTTCGTAAGTTTCAAACATCTCTTGTTCTAAGAAATAATCATATCCTTTATCTTGATAGATTTTACTACCTATAAGTTCAGGAGAACCTACAGTTTCCCATGAACCATCAGCAAACTTTTGTGCCTCTTCGGAAGTCTCAAATTCAAACACTTCTCCTCTAGTGCGTGCCTCCATCAAAGCCTCTTCTAAATCCAATTCCATCCATCGTTTAGGATTACTAGTTTGTACATCCACATCAACAGGAAAGAGTGTGGGAAACACCAAGTGTTCTCCATCCACTTCAGTATACACCATATTGTGAGAAGAAACACTCCCATCTCCATTATCTCTTGCCCCTGTTCTTAATTTTTGAGCCCTTATAGCTTTAGACACAGAATCCTCAATGTGCCTATCTTCAGGACTAGTGGCGTGAAGAGTTATGAATTTTTGTAAAGCATCAGAATTTTCTACATTAGTGTTGTTAACATCTACAGTAATTTCTTGCAAACCGTTAGAGGTGCGGGCAATTACTTTATTCCCTAACCATCCCGCAGTATCAAATATAAAACCATATTTAGAAAACTTATCGGTTAAATAATTAACCACATCATCTTCTTTTTGTGATATTAATTTATCATCAATAGTTAAAATGTCGTGTTGTAATTCTGGAGATTGAAATCCAAGTGAGCTTTCTTCCTTCTGTTGACTTTGAAGGTATTGTTCGTCTTGTTTTTTTTGTAAATCCAAGGTTTCACTCACCACTGCTTCTGTGGTTTTTATTTCTCCTGTAGGGGTTTGACTAAGTTCTGCTCCTAAACCTCCCATATCTCGAGGTTGAAGTCTATCACTAGGGTTTACTAGAGGTTGTTGGTCGGGTGTTCCTAAGGTTTCCGTAATAGATTCTTTACTGACTTCTGCAGTAGGAGAGTCCAAAGAACCATCTTCCAAAACAGAAGCCGAATCTGTAAGTGAGTCGGAAGTGACTTTTTTTTTTACAGGAATATTTTCTACACCGATTAATATAGCAAAGTCTTCTTTTGTTTTAGGATATCCCTTTTCGACAACATACCCATACATATCTTCAAAAACCTCGTTATCACTATTAAGGAGACTTATAAAGTCTTGAACCCCTTTACGATATCCCTGAGATACAGCTCTCTTATGTAAGTCTAATATAACATCTCTATCCATTACTATTTCGTGCTATAGTTTATAGTATTACGAGGAGGAGCATTCGTTTTCGGTGTTCTAGTTCCCTCGCCATCATTCCATTGTCCCGTGAAATCAATAAGCCCTAAATGTAAAAAGAGTTCCGCATTATTATATTTCATAAACTCTTCATCCCCTAATAGTCTTTTAAAATCAACAGGTGCAAGTTTTTGAGATTGTGAAGCACTATCAAAAATAGTTTTGGTTACCTGTTCAACTAAATTAACTCCTCCCTCCCCTTCAGTAGGAACGATAATCGGAAGAGTCATTAATTCAGGGTAATAAATAGAGACAGATGATTCATCGTTATCGTTTAATTTTACAGGAATGTTCTCAGCATTCACATACTCAATATCGGACTCATTGGCATTATTATTTGAAACCACACCTCCTCTTGTATATACAGACGGAAGGAAGTCCATAGAAGTACTTACACTTTCTACAAGGTTATCTGCATTCTTTGCTGAATTGTTTTCAACATCTTCTAATGCCGTAGCAAATTGGTCTTTTGGACGAGCTAATGTCTTTTTACCTTCTACAATGGTCTCTTTAGTTGCCTCTCCCCATGGAGTAATTGCTACTCGTTCTTCTACCGCCATTTCTCCTGTTCCTGTTCCTCGAGTTCTTGTTAAATCTAAACCTGCGTTTTCTAAATAATCCCCACTCATTTGTTTTCCCCCTGAGACTTGAGTAATTATACTTTCAATAAATTGTTTTTGGTCATCCCCTTTATTATATGTTTTAGTAACTGTGTTTCCATCGGCATTAACAGTTGTAACCAACACATCGTCCTCAGTTACTTTAATTTTCATATTTGGATTAACACCCTCTAAATACCCAATAACACTTGTAATATCTTGAGCGTCTTGACCATACCACAGTCGTGCAATATTACTCACTAGACGTTTCTCATTATCCTGTGTTTGTAGAGTAGAAGTGGGCATTGGTGTCTCTTGTCTGTCTAACATACCTTGTATATTTTGGTATATCATATCATAAACAGCTTTATGTTGTTTTTTACCATTAGTGCTTGAAAAATCAGGAACAAGGTATCCACTTGCAGGTCTTTCAGGGTCGTTAACTAGTAAAATTAAGTTTTCATCTGCATTAGCTTCACGAGGGTCCATAGTGAAGTTCCACTGTTCTCCTGTGTTGGGATTAAACTTCATATAGTCCGTTAACATACTTCCTACATCCACCTCATTAGTCATCATACTAGTAATCCAATTGTTTATTGATTTTTTAAAGTAAGGGTTTTCACGTGCATCTTTCACACTTTTAATGTTGCCTGTTAATTTAACTCTATTGTATTCCGTAGATAGCATTTTCTCTACATTATTCATGTTACCCTCTAAATCATATCTATTAATTTTTTGATTAACACGATTACGTAATTGACTAAGTTCTGCAAAATCATTTTGATTATCACTCAATCCTCCTGTAAGTTCTCCTTTCCTATTGGTAGCCCTCTTTCCAAGAGTTACCTTAAAATTGGAAGGGTTGATAAATAAGGCATGGGTGTCTAGTTTTCCTAAAGCTTCTGCTTGCATCATTCCGAACTGTTCTTGTGCAGCGGAACAATCTATCATTACTCCATTAGCATCTTTCTGTCCACAATTTGTCATACGTGCCATAGCTTGGTCATAGTTTTTGTTCCATTCTTCCATAATGTCAAACGCTTGGTTTGTTCCGTCTTTCAAATTTTGAACAGCAATAGTATAATCTTTTACACTAATATTTCCCGCCTTCATTTCTCTATCTAACATTAACATAGCCTGTTTAGCATTGTCAGCATATTCTAATAATGCTTCGTTACGCCCTGCATGTTGTCCTAAAGGAGCGTTGTCAAGAGTAGTTGCAATCTCACGGGAATTTTTTTCTATTTCGGCTCGTTGATTTTTTCTATCAGTTTCTAACTGAATCATAGACTCGTTTACCTGTTTACCAATAGCCCCCCAATCTACGGTGGTTGCAGCTTTTCTCTCTATATATGTTTTAGGTATATTTATTGCCATAACTTATTAATTACCCCCAAGCCCTGGAAATGTTTGTGGTTGATAAGATGAAGAAAAAGGATTATTCGCCATTTGGTTAAATACACTTGGCTGATTAGGGTTCAACATTCCTAAACTAGGTGTTTGTAGTTGATGTGTTTGAAGATTGAAATTTTGATTAGGTGCAATTCCCGTTCCCGTGGCAGTCTTTTTATATTGATTTTGAAACCCCAATCCTGACAGGTCTGTTTGTCCTCCCCCTTGGTATAAAGGTGCAAAATGACTAATTCCCATACCCGCTAAATCCACTGTAGAAGATATACCCTGTTGTATAGCTTTTGCTCGTGCCTCTTCAGCTCGTGCCGCTTCTGTTTTCTTTCCTTCAAATTCAGCTAAATCTAAATTTACCTTTGCATCTCTCAATCGGCTTTCTTCATCCGCAGTAACTCGTTCTAATTCCTGCATCGCACCAATTTGTTTATCTGTAATCTGTCCCTCTAATTGTTGAGATGCTTGAAGGACTTTACCCGCCATTGCCGCTCCACCTCTTTCATCACCCTCAAGAGCTTGTTGCATTAAAGCATTTGAGGTTACAAGATTTTGTTCTCGAGCCCTCTCATAAGGTCTCATTGATAAACTTAATTCCTCCATGTAATTGGTTTCAAGTTTTCCTCTTGCATCCTGCATAAATTTAGCAGCATCTCTCTCTGCGGCCTGCATTTTCTTCTTTTGTTTATTGGCTTGAATAAAACTACTTCCTGCCGATACAGCCGCTCCTGCTGCCATTACTATTGTTGTTGCTGCTGCCATATATTAATATATTTTTATCATCTCCTTAGTATATTGGTCTCCTGCATTAAAACCAAGGGTTTCGTATGTTTTTATTAACTTCTCATGACGTAAAAGGGCATAGGCGTATTTATTCCCATCACGTTTACAAATCTCACCTAAAGTAGCTATTAACAACTCTAAAGCATACTGTCTTTTCTCTTTCTCTCTATACTCTTTATTGGAAATAATCCAATCTATCCACGCTACACGAGAATTAGTGTTATAAATAAACCCTGCACAAATAGGGATTTCACCATCCCAAACCATTAAACCACCTTTACCGTCTTGAGGTAAAAAGTCTTTAACAGGAGGTGTCCAATTCCATTGTTTCCACCATCCTACTAATATGTTGTCGTAATCCTCTGAACGTAGAGGAGTTAAATTTAAATCCATTTCACTACAAAGATAGTAAAAATTAAGGATTACTTTTCATAGTTTCACTATTTACCGAAAATAATTCAAACGGTGAATTGGTGTTAATCGACAAACGTATATGCAGATAATCTCCTAACATCCCCATAGACTCTACTACAGGATTTCCTACAGTATACAAAAACCGTGTGGTCGAGACAAGAGGGGTTTGTGCAGGAGACGAATAAATCGTAACACTCGGGTTGGCATCTATATAAATCTGTGGTCGCCCAATGAAGGCAGATGCAGGGTCATCATTATACCCTAAAGCTGTAATCACTCCTAAGTTCCAACTATCTGTACCTACGGTATATTGTGTGGAAATAAACTCTCCTATAGACAATGATAATGGGGGTGTCCATCCTTCCGCCATATTAATACGGTATTCATTAGCTGCAGGATTTTCTACCTCAGCCACCTCATACTCACCAATACCAATACAACTACGTTGAGTTAATTGGTTAGTGTGTAGTGTTTGAGCGTCAGAGAAGATTGCATTTGAGGTGTCTGCGCCTGAACGTTTTAAGTAAGAAAAATAATGTCCTTCTTTAATTTCCCACTCATCCCCAAGAATAAACTGACTCATTTGTTGTGCGTTTGATAAATTCTCAGGGGTGGTTACCCATGCTCCCCACGAATTATCAAATCCTGTTGGGGGTAGTCCTGTTTGAGCAGGAAGAGAACCCGCTAATGAAAGGGTTTTAAAAAGTTTAGGTTCAATGGGAGAGGCATTTAATACCGTCTCAACCCAACTTGGAAACATAGTTCCATAAAAAGTCGACCTTTCCTCATTCACATTATGTCTCCATAATTGTCCCGATTTCCATGTATAAAAATAATTATTACTACCTAACATCCAATCGGGGTAAAAAGTGTAAAAAGAAGGCCACCCTTTTACTCCGTCACTATATGTTAATGTATGATAAGTTGCACTCATTTTTCTTTATTTATTTTAGTTTGTCACTTCACATGTTTCTATTCTTGTTATTAATCCATGTGTATCTACTTGTACCCATACTGAGGTAACACTTGTGCCTTCATAAGAAAGTCTTTGGGGACCCAAAGCTGCGCCGTTATGAAAAGCAGCTGCATCCCCTGTACCATCATTAGTATACGCTGCTTGATTACCAAGAGGTTGGTCCATCATATTCACCCTGTACCATGTGAAGGTTCCCGAACCCTCGTTAAGTCTCAGGTCTGTTACTGAAGGAAGAGCTGTTGTATAACAAAATCCTCGTACTGTTAAAGTGGCGGGGGTGGTGGTCGCATTGTTATAAAAAGCGTGAAACGGATTTGCCATCCAAAATGACGCATCAAACGGGCCTGAACCTGCCGTATCACAGGCGGGTGTCCAAGCAGGGTCTACATTACTTATAACCGTAGCAGATTCGTAACTAAACTGAGTAGGAGGTATAGGGCAACTTACCAATCCGTCATATCCGGTTTGCGTATCCGTGCCAAACCAACACACTTTCGCATTAACAAAGGCAGTACTATTTTTTGGTATAGGTATAAATAAATCTGTCCCCGTGTCACAAAGTGTAGGTCCTGCGGGTGGTGATGAACTATTAGGAACGAAAACATTACCTGCGTCCATACCCATAAAACTTGCCTTAGTGGTTGTAGTAGGATAAGTTCCCGTAGATGGCGCACCTAGAGTGCCAACCCAATTGACACTAGTAAGCCATGGGTTGGGGTCGGGTTGTACAGGGTCTATTATCCATGCTGAACCTGCGTCATTTAATTTATAAACATCTATAATTGAGGGTTGATTCATTGGGATAGGCCAATTACCGCTAGGCCCCGTATTCACAGCTTCAAAATTCGTGCAATGGGAACCTGCTGCAGGACTACTTATACCCTCTCCTGGGAAAAAACTGTTATAGTAACTTACATTCCCTACCATTATAGCATAATCCCAAATTCCTGTTGTGGCAACAGCAGGAACAACATCACCTATATTATTAGCCACATATCCTGAATTATCTAACACACCTTCGGTTATAAATTGCCCACTATCTGCAGGATATTCTACGGCCATCGCATCAGGAATACCGAAGGGATTTAAAAAAGCAAATGCCACTCCCACACTATTACCAAAACTCACTTCGGTTATATACATACTAAACCCCCCTGCTGAACCCGCTTCAGGAATACTATCAGAACAATCAATCGGTGCAGGTATACATGAAGGACAATTAAGGGCAGGTCCTAAGCAACACTCTCCCGTTGCTGCATCATACTCTAAATAACGTTGTATTACTCCATTAGAATAGTATCCCTCACTCGCACATGTCGTTAGAGCGGAATCATCCCACACTCCCGTTGCTTCTTCGAAGGTTTCGGCGTTAAGCCAATAAGGTCCAAATGCTGCTGCCATAATTATTTAATTTTTATTCATTATTCATATATTAACTACACCCACAATCTAAAAGTGTAGCCTGCAGTAATCCCTCGAATCCTGCCGCTACAGTAGGTGTAGAATAAGTTCCTGTTGTTAATATGCATATTGTCACGGGGAAACCGGGTTGTAAAAAAATCTCCACATCATCACCGTCTGTATTAGTGTATTGAACAGATAGATATTGAGGACTTCCATCGGTATTATAACCCGCAACACTATTAGTAAGTACTTCATAATATGCTGTAGTGTTATCGCACTGACAATCACAACACAATTCTTCTATGTCTGACTCACTATCTCCTGATGACGCTAAATAACATAGATTTTCTTCTTTTACAACTCTATAGTCATACACTAAATACAAAGTATCTACTCCTCCTCCTGCTGTTGGAGCGGGCATTACAAAATTACCTGAATTTATTGTTGCAGTAGGAGTTACAGTTTCAGTAACTGCACCTACCGAAGTAGAACTACTTAATATAGTTTGTACATCCGCAAACACCCCACAGTCTAAGGGACTAGTAACACTGTCAGTTCTCCAATACCTTAAATCGTGATATGTATTATTATACTCAAAAGTATCTACTCCCGTAACATTAGTAGACATAATACTAACCGTATTTCCCGTTGCAGGGAAAGCTCCTTCTCCTTGGTTTCCATCTTCACACTCACACTGTGATGTTACAAACTCTAAACACTCACCTGTAATACTATCAGGTCCTGCCAATAAAACAGTTTGAGGTCCACTATTTGGGGGTGACGTAATAGAGGTGAAACCCGCTGTAGTATAGTTATGTTGATTATGAACTGTTTCCCCAACAGGAGTACCATACTCAGGAGAATTTACTGTCACCTTACATATACGCAATGGCAACGGAACAGGACACCCTACTACAAGAGTTACAGGAGCATTGTGAGTAAGGGTAATATCTACATAACTTGGTGTTTGTGATGATTTAGTAAAAGTAACCGTAGTTATCCCGTTATAAAGTACACTATTCCATGTGGCATCAATAGTAGCACCCACGTCCGCAGTTATGGTTACTGTTCCAACTGTCAACCCTAATTCCACACAAAAACTTACACTACCCACATCTGCACTTAAAGCGAAATTAAGAGTATTACCACACCCTAAACAAGGGTCATCTATTGGAAGAGGTTTGCTAGTTATAGATAACACATATTCATCCATATAAGGGTCATAAGCCCCTAATAATTGACTTGCATTATGGTCGGGGTCATTAAAGATATCTCTAAACCAACTTCTCATTCCAAATTCCGATACCACTGATAATACTTCATTAGAGTGACTACCTCCTTTGAGTTGTATTACCGCTCCACGTTTAACATCGGTAAAGTATTTATCATATCCAAATTCACCATAACTTTCAGGATTATTACTAATACCGTATGCCTCAAGTCTTGCTATCTGTGTTCCGAGCACTACAGGAGTAGCTGTTACTGTACCACCCCCTGTAGAATCAGACAATAAATTTTTACCCGCCAAAACATAAGATATTTTATCTTCTTGCAACACAAGAATATCACTCTTTCTGCCTACTAATTTTTGTACAACACCAAAGGAGTCATCCAATGGTTTAAAATTTAACAGTCCTAAATTAAACTCGTTTAACTTATTAACATTGCTTTCATCATTATAAACTCCACTATAGGTTAAATCTGCATATCTATGCATCCGCCCATAATCTTGAGATGCCGTAGCCGTCACCCTATTTCCCAATACTAATGCATCTCCATTTACTGAGTCTCGGATAGTATAACTCTCACAGCCGTTTCCAAATGTGTAACAATTAAAATTTCCTAGAAACACTTGGGCAGGAACACCTGCACTTATATCTTGGTCGACATCACCTGTGGCCACACCCGACATGTGATTACCCCCTGTGATATTATAGTTATCTTGCCCCTCATACCATACATCGGGCAATGCATCTTCAGGTTCAGTTTCAAATATTAAAATATTAGCAGCCCTAAAAATAGTCACCTCACCACACACTTTAGACCTGTTTCGTGGTAACCACGAAGAACTTGGACAAGAACGGGTTCCTCTAACTAATAGTTTAATCGTGTTAGGATTAGTGGGGTCAGCAGGGTCACGATAGAACGACCAAGCATTAACACAACTATCTCCCCATCCATTTAAAAAATCTATATCATCGGTAACAGGGTCAGTGTTATAGGCAAAGTTTTCAACTGCACAATCATTTCCTCCAACAGTTTGACTTCCTGTATTAGCCTCTATAACTGACTTTATATTTTCCTGCAAATACCAATCAATGATATCAACATAATTATCTCCTGCATAAAAATCTTCAGGTTGCCATAAATACTCTCTTTTCTCACAATTTAATGTACCTGAACCTTTTCTATAAAAATAAAAATCAAAACGGATTCTACTTCCTGAAGGAATATCCCAAGCGGGATTACCATTATCAGGGTCATTTTGGTTAAACCCATCGGTATCCCCACCTAGTTTTAAAACAGGATAACCCTCCGAGTTTTTGGTTTTACAATGATAGCCTGTACTAATGATAGAGCCAGGAGGTGCATTTAAATCTACTCCTGCACTTTTAATCTTCATATACACCCCTGCAGGTGCTTCAATAGTTGCAGTTTCATCGGAGGAGTTACCAGCAGGAACACTAATAAAACCTTTTATTTGTGCCGCTTTTTCTAATACCGTAACATAACGGCAATTATTAATAGGCCCCGCCATATCTGCCTTTACAATCAACCGTTGTCCCTCTTCTACTTTTCGTGCATTCTCACCTTGTAATAAAATATAAGCATCTGCTGAACCCGCTTCCATAAAAACCAAATTAGCAAATATAGTTTCATAAGTACTAGCCGAAGGTTTAATAACAAACTTATATGTAGTTGCCCACCATGGTGGTACTTGACTTGTTGGAATAGTTACTTGTATACTGTTTTGGGTGTCACTATTTTGACATCCCACATGAATAACATTATTGGGACTCGTAAACGCAGTAGTAGCTCTTTTAAAAGCATCCATATATACCATTCCCACTTCATAACCCCGATTACTATGTAAACTTTTAGGAGCTCCACCTGAATAAAATGTTACAGTAGCGCTCGTTATTTGATAAAACATTTGATATTCTGTAGCCGTACCACCCCCTGCATTTTGATTGTAGAGAACACTTGGAAATTGGATAGCCAAGGTGCTTCCTGAAGCAATAGTTTGTATTGAGTCTCCTGAGGCGGTAATCATAGTAGCATCAGCATATAAGTTATACGGAGGCAGAACGGGTGGATTTAAAGTGGTCATATATGCCTCTGGCACATTACAACTAAAAATATCTGTCCATGTTCCCCCATTACATGCTTGTTGGAAGGTTCCCGTTGGAGTAAGTGTGGATATAAAATTACTGTTTGCCACTAAATCGGCAACTCCTGAAAAGGGTACAGGAAATGAATAAAACAAACCCACACTAAAAGTGTCTGTACCTGTGCAGTTAGGACAAATAGAAGGAGGTATAGGCATAGGATTAGTTGGGTCGGTCCCTGAATTTCCTGATGAGTCAAAAAAGCTAGTGTTATAAACATATCCTACACTAAACGTAACATTAATATCTAACACACTTCCCTGCCCCATTTGACCTGCCACCTCTTGCATATCTATATTTAATACCGTATTAGGAATAGTTATCATCCCTGGAGCTATACCATTTAGGGTGTACGTTCCTGGCGCAAAACTTGTGGGTAAAACAGTCTCTCCCACAGTGCTTGTAATTAATGCCACTTCATAAGTAAATTGAGTTGCAGGGGCTGATACACTATCAGCTGACTTTAAATCATAGTTTTCAACATAATTACCATACACAAGCCTGTTTCCCATTAGGGTTTGAGCTTTTGCAAATCGTGGCACATTATCATAAAGTCGGAGAATCTCCGAGGAGGGTAGTACGGTAAGAATCTTACTTGTATTAAAACTTCGTGTTACATCTATATTATTTGCATACGCTCCCGCCTTTTCAAGGTTTTCCATTATTTTGATAATGCCATTGTCATTATCTTTCCATAATATTTCAACCTCTTTAACTAAACTACTACCCGTGTTAACAGTAATATTAGCCATATTAAACTTATTTGTCATCCCCTCATTAACAAAACTCTGTGGACTAAAAGCAAAGTTTTTAGGAATAAAAGCGGCATCACTAAATTGAGAAGTGGCGGAATACTCTCCATCGGCATATTTATAACGATAAGCAAATGAAATAAATCGTTCAGTTAAAAAATTAAATTGGTCAGGAGCACTCGCCATTGACACAGTAGGTGCTTTTAAAGGGGGTTTTACAATTACTCTAATTTCTTCAGCACTAAAATTATCTGTTGACGTGACTACACCCGCCGCAATAGTAGGGGCATCATAACCATCTAATACATTAATAGAACGTGGGGGATTGTAATTATCTGTCCATAACAGGATGTTATCAACCAAATTTACACCTGTTATTAGGTAGTTTTTATTGAAGTTTAAAGTACTTCTATTAGACGTTCCCTCTTGAACACTAACTAAATGGTATCGTGTAACAAGGGTACGTGTATTATATGAAACCACCATATCTAAAATAGTGGTGGTTACAGGTGAACCCGCTCCCTGCCCCGTCCAAACGGTGTCATTAATAAACCAATATATAGTTTCATTCGCAGGGTCTTCTAAAGCTCCAATAGTTGTTGAGTTTGGTGAGGGAGCTGTTCCGTTAAATTTAATATCTGTAATTTTAGAATTTCCTTTAGTAAGTTCTATTGCCCCTATCTCTGCCTGTTCTGTAGAACCAAGACGCATATTACGTGCATCAATATACTCACCAGGTGGTACGAGACGTTCATCTACCACCTTATTCATTTTCCCTGCCGAAAAAGTTCTGCCTATTTTAACCATTACTTAATCCATTTATCCCGACCTCGTAAATTCATTAATAACCTTCCAGGATGGATATTGCTAAGTCGGATTTTAGCATTTCTTAATAATGCACTTTTTTTCTTTCTTGCTCTCGCAATTATATACTCTTGAACTCCAAATTTACTATACAAAATACTGTAATCTATATAGGCATAAAGATACTCTTCAAACAATTTATTAACACTTACTTTTGCGTCTGCCCCATTTTCCATACCATCAGAAATGTACTCTAATACACAATCCTCACCCACCATTGTAGAATCAAAATAAATATTACCCTCTTTTTTATTAATATTAAAAGTAGGGTTGAAATTGGCTGTTTCGGTATTTAAACCCCAACGTGCTCCTATTCTAAAATCAAAATACCACTGTCCATCCACATAATAACCTTCTTGGCCATTATAGGGACTATTTTGATTAAGGTATATACTTTTTTTATTTCCTAGTATTCTATCTATATCTAGTTGTGAAAATTGAGAACTTAGAACATTTCCTGCATCATCGTATAGAAAATATCCATTATATTGATAATTCTCAGCAGTAAGATAGGTAGTAGCACTTCCTACTTGAATATTTTCAGTTAAAGGACGTAACCATCCATCTTTATATAACGACACTCTAACCCAATTAATATAATCTGAAGGAAGGGGAAGCCACGCCATCATAGGCACTGTTAATTGTAAAACTTTAACTTCCTGAAAAGCATCATAGTTAAGTTCTTGTATACCTCGTTTTGCATGGAATAAAATCTTATATCTCTCTTCATTAGACACTAGTGTATCGTTGTCATTATAAATTAACATATAATTGTTTACAATATCTTTCAAACTCACATATTGATATGAACCCCAATTATCCCATTGAGGATAACTGTCATCATTTTGATAATATTGAAATTGTGATATATAAGCCATAATTATTTAGTCATTTCTTCTGTGTTTTCTGCACTTTCTAATGAACCTCCATAATTCATTGGTAGTGCTTCTCTTATTGTTAATCCTCCATATTGTAAAATTCGTGCTACTAAATCTTGAAAATTATCTTTAGGTAATTCAAAATCTTGATAATCTGCCGCTGAACTATTAAATTGTGGTGAGGTTCCCACTTGTAAGTATGTCCATTTAGGTGTTTTAGGGTAACGAATATATTGACATAAAACAGACCCCTTTTCGGTAAAAGGCAATAACGTTCCTTCTCCAAAAGGATAAATTTCAGCCGCCTGATTACCCGAGTTTTTATCTCCCCTTAAAACATAACCAGGGAAGTCCGTTGTGGGGGTCGTTAAGTTAGAGTTGGTAAGATTAAAGATTCTTTTTTGACTCACTTTTTCTATTTCTACCAAACTATCTTTGCTCACGATACGCACACTTGGCTGTGTTCCTGCTTCAGTAAAAAATATATTATTAGCAACAGTTAAGTTGGCTGCAGCTATACCACTTGTAAATGCTGTTCCCATCACTACTGATGCGGGATATTCTTTTAAACTTGTATTTACGGAGGGCAACGTATTCACAACATAATCTCCTGTGTTAGTTGTAAAAGGTGCAAAAGCCCCCGTGTTAGCCACTAGTTGATTACCCCATAATGCAGGTGTTCCTGTAGTAGAAGCTACAAATGCTGAGTCTACCGTTACTACCCGTTTAGTGGAAATAAATAATTTATTTATAAAATAATAATCTTGAGGAAGTCTATATAAATTACTAACCTGCACTAGATTCGGTACATTAAAGGAGGTGGTGTCAGCATCTAAATTTTGCAATCCAACTGTTTCGGAGAAAATTCCAATACTCTCTTCTATGCCCTTAGCAATATCAGGGTAACCCGTATTCGCTCTTCTACCTGCACTTTTAGTGATTTGCATATTATAATCATAAAACAAATCCTCAAAAATATCTAATTGAGCCTGTTCTGCAAATAGGTTAAACTCCTGTGGAGTCATATACCCATAGTTATTTTTGTTTAGCAGAGCTAAACACATCTCATAAACCCTATTAATCATAACACAAAGATAGTAAAAAAAAAGAAGCCCCCTCTTTTTAAGTCATTCGTTTGGGTTCACTAGCAGTGATACTTTGAGGGAGGGTAAGTGGAGTAATTATATTATAATCTAATAAACAAACCTCAATTGCTGCAGTAAGGGTATCTAATACTGTTTTTTCTCCTGCGGCTGCCGCAGCATGACTTAAAGCTATCATATCTCCCCCTCGATAAAAAATATTAGTTATATCAGGATGTCCAGGCCTTCCTGCTTCAGTATTTATATTTAAAATACCATCCACCGCAATCAATTGCACTTGAGTTCCTATAGTTATTTTTAAGAATCTACTCATAATTATTTTGTTATTGTATAAGACTCTATATTAATATTTATGGATGAACTAGGAAATTGAATTGGTGTATTAGCATTTGAACCGTTTCGTGCCGCCTGAAAAGCACTGATAAAAGCACTCCTCACCCTACCTGCAGGGTCACTCGCATGAATAATAGTAATTACCCATATACTTGAATAATGAATTTTAGTTTGTGTAAGAGCGCTAGCACCACTCCCAGGTGTAATAGCCATCATACCTGCCAACGGGATAAAGTGTTGTTCTTTGGGATTTATAGCGTGGGTAGCAGTGTTCCAAACAGGAAAACTAATATATTGTCTTTCTAATTCCATTACCACAAAGATAATAAAAAAAGGGGACTAGTGTCCCCTTCTTTACCTAAGTAGCGATAAGATTAACTAAACGTAAAACTATCTGCCCATTGTAACCCTTGAGTTCCACTCGAAGGATTAATAGGCATTTGAACTGCTACATCACTCCATCTACTCTTCCACGCTGATAAAGCCACCTCTCTAAACTTTGTAAAATAAGCATCATCGGTAACAGTATCACCCATTGCAATAACAAATTTTTGGTTTGTTCCTCCTCGTTTATAATGAAAAGTAACTTCACCATTAGAAGCATTTCCTCTTAATTCTGTTACCTTATCCAACGAAACAGCTCTTTGTCCACTAGGACTTGTTTCTGATAAAATAAAGAAATCATCACCCACTAATACCCCACCTATTCTGTCTATTAAAAGTGTTTTATTATCTCTATCAACTGCAGTAATAGTGTAGTTAAGGTTAGTGGTTTCATTACACACTATATCTCCAACAGATACGGTAGCAGTAAAACCTGCATTATTTAATACACAGTCGAAACCATCGGCAGCAGCCACAATACTATAAGCTGTTCCTGATGCTGACAATCCTCCTGTTCCTGTAGCAGGAAGAGCCGCTCCCGTCACACTTAAAACTGTATCACTATCAACCTTAGTTACTAGTGCATAGGTTCGCACTGCATAAGCTCCTACGGCTGTAGTAATCACCGCATAATCTCCTACATTTACAGTAGTAGCAAAATTCTGTCCACTTTGAGTTAATTTACCCTCAGTAGCCGCATCGGTTGTTCCTGAGTCCGCAACAGGTGCATTCGTTGCTGTGGACCCCGCATACATTTTTATAGGTACATTTATATATTTACCCATCTTACTATGCTATTACTATACCACTAATAGCTACCTGCCCTAAAGGTGTTGTTCCCCCTGCAGGGTCAACATCCGATGAAGGAAGAACGAAAGGGAATGCAACCTCTGTCCATGCTGTAGATAGTGCTTCAACGATTTGGTCTTGTAAAGAATCACGAAAAAAATAAGATAAACTTCCACTACCCACATCCGTGTGAGTAATAGTAGCTGTATTTGCACTGTTGTAAGTAATAACTGTCTCTGTTCCGTTAGTACGGGTAACTGAAATTATATCACTTGCACTGAGCAAAAAATTGTTTGTTTGTCCCGTTACAGGGATTGATAAAAATTTGTCCATTTGTAAAAAAAATTAAATGGTCTTATGAGACTATTCTCAAGACAAAGATAATAAAAAAAGTAGTACGGATTTATATAGTGGCTATACCGCTAAACGCGTACTTAGGGTCTAAAGTAATAATAGCATTAGGAGATGCAGTGCGAGAGGCTTCTAAGACAGCAGTTTCTATCGCTTCTACCCATGATTGGTCCATGTCTATACCCGTAAGAATCATAAACACACCCGCTGTTCTAGGGATAGAGTTAAAGGTCATCAGAGCTGAGGTCGTTAAATGAATCATACCTATCGACTTGATATTTACCACAGCACTGTTTTTTTGTGCTGAAGCTGAATTAGTTAATGGGAATTCTATAAATTTTGCCATATCTTATGTGGTTAACAACGTTAGTTCAGTGAGATTTGAAAAATATAATACTCCTAAATTCTCACGTGGTGTTCCTGATAATTTAGAAATTCTTTTAACTTCATTTGACAATTCATCTCGCAGGGTTGCTTTTTCTGCATCTGTTAGGTCTACTCCCGCTTCCCCTTTAAGAAGAAATACACCCTCACCCGCAGCGGACACTCCATCAACTATCATACTTGTAGAAACTCCTCCTATATCCGTTAAGGTTACTGTTCCTATACAATCTTCTAGCCGCAGG
>TARA_R100001594_G_scaffold68997_1_pt1 | contig 18600 bp, 33 predicted proteins | sample TARA_R100001594 | Tara Oceans TARA_R100001594 (sample SAMEA2622752) | marine metagenome | biome: marine biome (ENVO:00000447); feature: marine epipelagic mixed layer (ENVO:xxxxxxxxx); material: "saline water (ENVO:00002010), including plankton (ENVO:xxxxxxxx)" | depth 150 m | reverse complement strand
ATCAAAACAAAAAAAGAAAAAGCTAAAGGAAAATTTGGTAGAGTTTTAGGTGAATTGTGGGTTGAAGGTGTGAATGTAAATGAGGACATGATGGAGTCCTATCATGCCGTTCCATACTCAGCTCAGAATAAGGAAGAAGTTAAAAAACTTCATTTAGAAAACAGAGAAAGACTTATAGAGCAGGGAGTCTTTAAACCATAGAGGAAAATTATGTCGAAGACAACTAGAAAAAGAGCAAGAAACAATAAAGGTCAGTACAAAGGTGATGATCCGAGTACACCGGACATGAACGAAGCGTGGGAAATGACGGAACCGAAGTATATTTATATGGTGGACAAAATTACCAGCCGATTGTCTGCACATATTGCAAAAATGCAACAGAGAATATCGGAAGGGTAATATAAATTACCAGACAGATTTGGTCGTATGGGTTATTCATCAGTAATATGTATAGTGTATCATAAGATAGACTGATGGTTAAAAGAAAAATAGCCCGTTCACAAAGAAGTAACCGATTAGAACGCACTCTCCATGTTTCGCGTAGTAAATTTAAGAAAACCACCCAAGGTCAGTCCAGAAATTCCCGCATGAAGCCAGGTATAAAACGCTACCGAGGACAAGGAAGGTAAATATTTATTGGATTTCTCCCGTATATCATAGTACCATACTTATATTATGAATGTACTAAGCTTATTTGACGGTATGAGTTGTGGTCGACTCGCTCTTGACCGTCTAGGAATCAAAGTCGACAAGTATTACGCGTCTGAAATAGACAAGTATGCCATTCAAGTAGCTTCCGCTAACTATCCGGATACTATCCAAATAGGAGATGTCTGCGATGTGAAAGGCGAGGACTACCCAAACATAGATCTAATACTGGGCGGTTCGCCGTGCCAGGGTTTTAGCTTTGCCGGTCATCAATTGGCATTTGACGATCCTCGGAGTGCGCTGTTCTTTGAGTTCGTCAGAGTCTTAAAAGAAGTAAACCCCAAGTATTTCCTTTTGGAAAATGTCAAAATGAAGAAAGAATTTTTAGACATTATCTCAGATCAAGTAGGCGTAGAACCTATTTTGATTAATAGCTCTTTGCTGTCTGCGCAAAATCGCCAAAGATACTATTGGACTAATATACCAGGGGTAGAACAACCTGAAGATAGGGGATTGGTCCTTAAAGATATACTAGAAACAGAAGCCGATGAACGACCGACCAAGGACACGGAAAGAAATCGCAGACATCACAAGACACCTGAGCAGAAATCTTTAACCATGACAGCGACGATGTATAAAGGAGCTGGGAACAACGGCATGACTTTAGTGCCTATGGTGGATAAAATCCCTGATAAATCGGAAACCATTAAATCTCAGTATTACAAATCTTCTAAAGCAAATTTTGAAAGAAAAGGCACTTTTCACGCTACAGGAGTTCCTTTGGATAAACCAAAACGAGTGGGTACAGCCAACATTAAGGGACATGATATTAAGAAAAGAGTTTACTCCGGAGAAGGTAAGTCTCCGTCAATCATCGCTGACTCAGGAACGGTCCCGAAAATAGAAACCAAACCACAACGAGTGGGTAAAATTAAAAAAGGCGGTCAAGGAGATCGCGTGTATTCTGATGAAGGTAAGTCCATAACTTTATCGGCTGAATCAGGGGGAACTGCTGGTAAAGGTAATATGTTAATTAGAGTAGTTAAAGGAGGTGCCTTTAGAGGTAGAGCCTATGACAAAGACGGTAAACGCATGGATAGAGATGGATCTTCCGTTGCCCATAAAACTAAGCAGATGCTTGAACTAAGACAAGACGATAAATCAAATGCTTTGACAACAGTACAGAAAGATACATTGGTTGTTGAATCAGAGATAAGGGAAAAATCCAAGACGGTAAGATCTGGTGGACGAGGTTCCTATGATAGACACGAATGGGACAGCGTTGATGAAATGCACTGGAGAAAGCTTACACCTTTAGAATGCGAGCGCCTGCAAACGGTTCCTGATAACTACACGAACCATGTAAGCAATACCCAAAGATATAAAATGCTTGGCAACGGTTGGACTATTGAAGTGATTGCACATATACTAAAGGGTATACAGGAATAAGACCCTGTCCGGGGGGATACATAAATAATACCGGATACGGCACCAGCGGGCGGTGTGCCATCATAGAAAAACACCCGCATTGAAGGCTTAACTTAACTTTCTCCCATGAGTTATCCGGTTGAGTGACTTCAAAAAGGGGTTGACAGGAGGTTAACCCCTTATTTATTATGTGATCCATAATGGACATTCGGGGCAATTCCCAAAGTCTTGATGACAATCCCTGTATAGGAATATGTTCAGCAACACAGTGGGGAGATGCAATTTGTAAAGGTTGTGGTAGAACAGCCTCGGAGATCCGCGACTGGAATCATTACCCCTCAATTTATAAAAAACTTGTAGTCCTACGTGCTGTTGACGAAGGCTACACACCAAGACAGGTATACGCTTATGAAAACAACCCTGATAAAAACCGCGATCGACGTAGAATCTGCCCGCTCCTCACAAGCGAAGACCAACCTTCTAGCCCTGTGCGAAAATGGGATGGCCATACCGGAACACTCGGACCTAGTACAAGAGATTCTTAAGCAAACAACTATCAAGGCGGAAGCCGATGAAAATGTAAGAGTTCTCGAAGAACTTCTGCTAGAATAAAGAAAAAGTAGTTATGGCAAAGGAAGAAGAAAATACCATTGACGTCAGTGGGATACTTGCCCCACAAAAACCTTATGGAGCTGGTTACGATACTAACAAGGCAGGTGTTCCAACGGTCACACAAACCGCACCACAAATAGAACGTGGAGGCAGATCACTAGCTGGCGGTATGCATACTTGGGAGGCTCCTGCCGGGGGTTTTGAATGGAGAGACTTGGGAGGCATTGGCGATCCCATTAGAATCTCTAACAAACTCGATGTTCATTGGAGTGATATGCCAACGAAAGAGGAACGCGAACAGCAGGCGCAACAGTCGCAACTATCTACTTCCCCTCCGCAGACCGGTATCTTTGGCGGGACTTTAGGACCCAAGATAAAACAATTTGTCAAAATGTTTGGCCTCAACGCAGCGATGTCTGCCTTCCCTCAACTCCGAGCTGCCATGATGGTAGGAAAATTCATTAAAGGACTTCAAACTAACCCCAAAGGCTTACTAACTTCCTTGGCCTTATCGCGTTTGGGACCCAATGCCGACATAGCCAGAGGGATATTCAGTACCTTAAGGGGAACCTCTACCCCTGGACAAGCTTTTGGTAATGTTCTCAAAAACCGTGGTATGCGCGCAGGTATGCAGAACTTGATGAAGGCAGCGTATAAAGAAGGTGGAATGCCCGCAGTTCATACTGTCAATTCCTTAATGAGAACTCTTATGCAAAGACCGGGTGGTGGATAATTTTAAATCTTTCTGCTCGCGTATGTGGCTAGATCACTGCGATGAAAACAAAACTCCGCATGGAAACCCCCTAACTTTAAAAAAATACGTTAAGAAATATAAATCTTGGTTATTAGAACAGTACGCAAAAGAATCAAATGAGTAAAGGATCCAAGCCACGCCCTATGTCTGTCCCCAGGGAGAAATTTAAAAAGAATTGGGATAAGATATTTAAGAAGCCAAAAGCTTAAAAATTCTTTTGCGCGAGCTTCCGTGTATTTTCTTGGTGCGATAATGAAAGGCTTGTAGAGTACGATAATTCAACGTAGAACCTTGGACCAAGGTCTTAAATATTTTTTCATCGGAGAACCCTAGAGGTTTTAACATCTTGTAACGCTCATTAAGTTCTTTGCGGGCAAGCTTCTCAGTAGCGCCGAAGGACTTAACGTATTTTTCTAACTGTTCTCTGTTCACTGCTTTTCTCCAATAGACCTTGGCCCCTTTTGTGTACCCAAGATATTATTTACTAAGGGACCAAGATCCAAATTCATGGTTCGACTCTCCAAACTCTGCCACCCTGTCCTAATCGTCGAAAAGAGAATTTTTTGTTGTCGTTGCGTATGGTATTTAGACGCCTCATACGATCAACGAAACGCCAACCTGTTATAAAGCAGTTAAAAGCGACACTCTCTCCTATTTCCAATCTTTCATAGATGTCGTGCCAATGTGGATTGTCGTGACAATTCTCTTTACTGCCAATTTTAGGGGTTTCTATATCCTTATTAATCTTCATGCCATTTTGAGAAGGTCATTTCTTCTCATCTTAATAACGCATTCTGGTATGCCAAGACTTTCAGCTATGACGCAAATTTCTTTTAAAGTAATTCTCCTTTTATCCATCTCGGCAAAGATTTGTGTATACATATCCCACTTGGGACGCACCTTTGTATTTTCGTCTAAAAGTTTATGTACTTTTATTCGGGCCTGCATTGACAAAGGACAACGGACCAAGGACCTGGGACTTATGGTTTTGTCCGTGCAGTTCTGGAGAACGCGATCTCCAGACTGACACGCGCCTAAGTGGGGGAAGCTTTCCGTTTGGCCAACAGTAAGCCCACTAGGACTTTCGCTCTTTTTTACTTTATCCAACACTTGTATCCCTTGCAGTTTTCCTTTAGTTCTCCACAATGCTCGCAGTATTTCTCAAGAAGATGATCCAACACACGATGACTTTGAGGCGCGTCGTATATCATTTCCTTCTTTGGCTCTTGCACGGGCTTATATAAGGCTTCCCAAATCATTTTTATTTTCTTATTTTTGTTCATTTTTTCATTATGTTTCGATCTCGCACTTCATTGGCGGATATTGAGGATAATGTTGATAGCACTAAGAAAGCTGCTATTTGTTTCCTTTGATATTCCTCTAAATCAAGTGCTTGATCTAATATTTCTCGTACATCTTTATTCATAATATCCAATATGATACAGACTTTATAAGTTAATACAAGACTTATTTTATATAAATAAGGTTTTTTGGTATTTTCTAACCTGAACCTCACCTATAGGTTTTTGCTGTAAGCTATTGATTTTATTAAAGAAAAAAATTCTTCTAACTTACGCCAAGTTAGATAAAAACTGCAATAAAATCAATGGGTTAGAGAAACTCTATAGAAAGAAAACCTCACCTCACTTCTGCACACACAAAAAGAAACAGCAAGTTAGGAATTTTTTCAGAATCTCAGGTTAGAAAGTTAGAGTGCTGAAAAATGTTGCTATATAAGGGGTTCCCGTCTAACTTCTGTCAGGTGAGGTCCAGGTTAGACAGGTTAGAAAATAAGGGTTTTATTACTCAAAGTTACTGATATAATGCTTGTATGTCTAAAAAAGTAGATAATTGTTACCTGGGAAAGTTTTGGGACTCAGAAACAAAAACATTTAAAACATGGAGTGAGATATGCCAAAAGGAGTATCCGGAAACATCTCCGGAAGAAACGAAAAACACTTAACGCATAAGCAGATCCGCTTTGCTAAGGAGTATGTGTATAACGACGGGTCCAAAACCCAAACGGAGTGTGCGCTAGATGCAGGGTATGCGGAAAGTTCTGCGGCCGTGCGTGCTTCTGAGTTAACTAATCCACAAAAGTATCCGCTTGTCGTTCGCTACATACAGGCACTCCAGGCGGAAGTAGATAAGAAATATGAAGTTACCTTTGGGCGTCATGTTAGGCAACTAGCTAAAATAAGAGATCAAGCTATGGAGAAGGGCAATCTCACGGCTGCGGTTTCTGCTGAGGTCCAACGAGGTCGAGCAGCAGGCTTGTATGTTGAACGTAAGGAAGTGCGCACCGGCACGCTTGATTCTCTCAGCGAAATAGAGATAAAAGATAGGATTAAGAAACTTTTGGGAGATTATAAGCCGTTGTTAGAAGTAGAGGACGCTGAAATAATTAATCAGTAAACACTTTTAAAAATTTATTAAATAAACTTTCCTTATATTTTTCCCCTTCGTAGCCTTTGGGAAAGTCATAAGTCTTTTGGCCTGTGCTTGTGTTTTCTATCTCAATTCGTCCATCCTGGAATTTCGTTTCCAACCTGCCGTTAATAAGATGTAGATATAAGGGCTTATTTTTCCATTCCCTAAAAGCAATTTGCCTTTTGGTTTCTTCAACCAGGTGGGTGTATTGAGTCATTTGTCTTTCTCCTTTTCTTTAACGTATTCTTTAAAGTCTGGGGTTAATCCTACTTGTTCTATCGGTATCTCTGCATCATCATATTCTTCCCACTTTAATTGCTTGAGAGCCTTACTGTGTCTGTCCTCTAGTGTATGAAGTATATCTTGTAGCTTGTTACTCACTCTAGGGTGGGTATCAACAGGACAGTCCACACAAAGTTTATAATGTGGAGATTTGTTTTTATTATAGATAGCCACATATACCAGGAGATCCAATAATTGATTGCGTCTAAAGATCTGGATTAATCCTTCGGCTTGTAACTTGTTAAGATAAACTCTTTTTCTAATCATAATGTCCTCACTTTTGTTTGTTTAACTCTAGGGGGGTGTTCGGTTAGTATAATGCTTTGTAATAATTCAGTCGTTACTTTCTTACGCTGCTCTGGTGTTACTCTTGATAGTATTTTAATATCTCTTTTCTTTGGCTTGTAGGTTTTCCAATAAATAGCTTCTGGCGGTTGTGTTCTCCAAGTCCATTCTATCGTGCCTGCGTCCTTTGAGTCAAAATGCAAAAGAGGGTCGCAAGGGAATTTATCTTTGTAGAGCATTAGGTTTTCTCCTGGTTAAATAAAATTCATGTAAGGCCGAGCTTTAGCTTTAGCCACTTCGATATTGTCCGTGCCTAATCTGATCGTAGGCTTACTTGAGTTTGCTGACACTAAGACATACTCGCCGTTGTGTTTATCTAGTTTGTATTCTCCTGACATCTATAACTCCTCTGTTAGCTTGTTAATAATTTCTCCAATCACTCTCTTGTGTAGCTTTCGGTCTTGAATAATTCTCCATTCGTCATCGTGTAAGGTAATAATAGGCACTCCTTCCTTTGAAGGAAAAACAAAATACTTAATAGGCTTCCCCATTTCTTTTGATTCAATTACCTGCACTCCTTCGTAAATACTTGTGATCTTGTCCCAATAGGCTTCGGTAAATTCTAGTTTAGGAGTCATTTTTCTTTCTCCAGGCTTTCGCTAGTTCATTAGCTTTTGCTATAGCTACATCAGCTTCTTTCGCTGCAATTATTATTTCTTCTAAAATCTCATTGGTTTCGGTGTCCGTAACTTTTAGTTCCCACTTCTGCGTGCCATTACGTTTTTTTCTTAATACTTTTGCCGTGCCTTGTATTCTACGTCTTGGCACTAAGTTACTTCCGGTTTCGTATTGCCAATTATCTCCAAATTTCATATTGTTTCCTTTTTTAGTTGTTCAATTACCTCAAATCCTTCGGTTACTAATCTGTCCATAAACCATTGTGCTTTGAGTAAATCCTCTTGTCCGTTCTTCTCGGTGTATCTCCACAAGTATTTTTGGATAGACCCTTTCAGATAGCCATGAAATCCCTCTGTGGATAGACTTGCTTTGATTGCGTCTATGCACTCAATCTCGCTGTATCGGTAGTGATTTGGGTTGATGTTGTCAGCCATTATATTTATCCTCTATTGTTAAATAGTAAACATGCTCTCCATTATCGTTATGCTCATCTATCTCCTCCGTTCCTTGTGGCTCGTTTTTATAGACGTTTACATCATCTATTAATCCCCTCCACATTCTTACTACTACATAAACTTCTTTGATGGGTTCTTGATCTAAGTCGCAGTTCATACATCTAAGACCAATATCGTTTATATGTTCCATTTCTTCGTTACAAATTTCACATTTCATTCCCCTTTCTCCTTCTTTTTGATTGCTAGTAATTCTTCGTTTACTTTTTTAAAAACTTCTCTGGTGTCCTCTACTATGTTGTGCTTGTCCTCATGTGCTTCGGCTTGTTGGAGAATACCTGGAGTAATATTTACTGTATTTGTTAGAGTCCCCACATCATAATTAGGAGGTGTGCTTGTTGTTTCTAACCTTCCGTTATGCCATACTCGATAAACTCTGTCTTCAGCCCTTCCCACAGATGTTTTCCTGCTGACTGCTTTAATTCCCTGCTTACTCATTAATTGTTGCATACCATTGGCTTCATTTTGGGTTAAGTCCCCTACCGAATCGCCTTCTTCCATGTCAGCTATAAGTTCTCGGTATCGACTATTTCTACCGCGAGGTCGTGGAATCTTTATATGCTTGTCTATTTTAAGTTTCATGCTATCTCCACTTTTTGTCCTTTGAAGTCTAGGTTTATAACATTTCTGTCGTGGCGTTTACACCACACTTGCAATCCTTTAGCTGTCCAACCTGCTTCATTGTCTGACCACTCTTGTGGAGAGGTTAAAGGTGGGAGTTCTTCCAAACATTCTTTACAATGAAAGAACATTTCTATTTTATTCTCTGCCATTAGCTTTGTCCTCATCATCAAGATATTGTTCTATTCGCATTGAAACTATATCTTTGTTGGTTAATTCATAAATTTGTTTTAACCATTTCAAAAAAATAACCTCTAAGTTAGCACTTACATTTTCTTCGCTACCGATATGTATATTTGTTTTTTTATATCTTCCCTTTTTTATTACAAAATCACAGTCAAACCAACCTACTTCACTCATTAGCTTTCTCCTCAACAAAGTTAGCAATCATTCCATGAACTTTAATCAATTTCATGCGTTCATTCTTTAGCTTTTTTCTTTGTTCTTTACCAGAACTCCACTCCCTTTTTGCTCTATCTGTAACCAATTCTTCAATTACCTTTTGTGCTTTTTGATATTTAGTCATTAGGTTTTTTCCTCTTCATCAAGTTCATCTCCATATAAATCCATATACATACTTTCAACTTCTCTATTGTCTATGCCATCAAAATTTTGCCAAGAATTTTCATAGACATAATCAAAAAGTTCGCTATGTCGGTTTTTTATAACCAATTCAGAAACCCACTCAACTTCGTTATTAACTAATTGCTTTCGCATTTCTTGTATTGTTGGTTTACTCATTAGCTTTCTCCTCTAGGGTCTTTACCCTTTTCAATTAATTCCTCTGCTTCTTCCTTAGCCTTTTCAAAATAATACTCGCTGTTTTTAAGTAACCATTGTGCCAAGCTGTTTATTTCGTTGTCATTATCTTTCTCCTCATTTAACAAACCATTATCAGCTAGCTTCATTAGAAGTCCCGCGATATAAATTCGTAACTCATAATCACTTTCTAACATCTGCATGACTTCTTTTGCGTCTTGCATATAAGGCATCATCTTTTCCATTACTCTACCCAATTATTTTTAATAAAAGCATTGTTTGGTAGAGGGGATTCCAAAGTTCCTTCTGAATGTTTTTTGATGCAATCTCTTATAACTTCAATGTCTATGTCCTCATTAAGTAATGCACTAAACCAACCCAAGTCTCCCCAATAATCATATTCATCAGTGAATTCTTCTATTATTTCCCAATCAAAGTAAAACTTTTTAGTAGTTCTATTATTGTTGGAATCCTTAAAAACCAATTCTTTAACTTTATTCTCTGTCATTACTTTTCTCCTAATAGTAAATCTTCGCAGTCAATATCTGCTTCTGCGTTTTCAAAACAAGCACCTTCATCACCCATACAACATCTGTCGATACCTACGCATCTACCTTGTTTATTGAATATTTTGTAAGCATGAGTTCCTAGTTCATCTCCATGTAGATTATCAGTCTCCCAATGCTTCACCCATTCCAAAGAAGGTTTTTGTTTATACACTTTGATTGAATATCCCTTATATTCTTTTTCATATAGTTCTTGTTCCATTACTTTTCTCCTAATAGTTTAGGCTCTACATAGTCATAACATTTTTTGCAATACCTACCTCCGTCGCCATAATAACTTGAGAGAGCTTTGCAACATGATGTTTCTATGTCGTAGCCTTTTTTGTTTATAAATATGTATTTCATAGATATAACTCTATAATAAATCTCCCATAAATACAACTCCTTTTTACATATTTCTGTATAATACTTTTACTGTGGCGAAACCTGAAAGTTTATTTTGGCAACAAGTTAAGAAAAATCTCAAAGAGTTTTCCTTTATCCGTTTGGAATCGTGGGTAAATCATGGTATTCCTGACGTATTAGGCACAACCAAAGAGGGAATTTACTTTACTGTTGAATTGAAGGTAACCAAAAGTAATCAAGTTTCCTTCTCGCCACATCAAATCTCTTACCATGAAGAACGTAAAAATTCCCCTGCGTTTATCTTGGTCAAGAGGGTCTTGGAGAGTAGTCCAAGAAAATCTAAGATTTATATTTATTCCTCTGACCAAGTTCTTTCTTTAAACGAACAAGGTCTTTCCCTTTCTCCCCTTTCCCTTTCCGACCCAATCAATTGGTCCTTCGTCCAAGAGCATTTGGCTTTCCTCGTTAGAGGAAGGACGAAGGATCAATTGATTGGGTCGGAAAGGGATTAGCTTGCTTGTTTTTTCTATCTTATTTCCCACCCGTGCCCAGGCAGCACGCCGGCTCGCGCTTCGCGCTCGCCAGAGCAAGCTGAAACGTTGTTATAAGAACGTTTCAGCTTGCTTGTTTTTTCTTGCTTGATTACCGGTTCCAGGTCTGGACGCCGGCTCGGGCTTCGCCCTCGCCAAAGCACGCTGAAACCTTGTATTAATAAGGTTTCAGCGTGCTTGTCTTTTCTTGCTTGTCTTTCGACCGGGATCCCGCTGCCGCCGTTTTTAAAAAACAAGCAAGCGTTGGTAATAAGCTTGCTTGTTTTTTCTATCTTGAAGGGGGATGCCCAGGGAGATGAGTGACCGGGCATAAAAAAAGGGTAACGCCGTAGCGCTACCCTTCCACCATAGGAGAGGTGATCTTTTATAAACAGTTAAATAACTCCTCGCATGCGTCATCTAGTCCTATGTTGTCATCTGGGTACCATTGGAGAATCTTATCCGTACCCCAATAGCCCTCTACTTCTTGGCTGGTGGTGTCTACCCAGATATTAGGACCACCGAAAGCCACTAAAAGCCTGGCGCCCTTGTAGGTTTTGTCGCTCTGTGTGATGTAGTTAATATCCAATACATCTTCCAAGTAGTCAAAGCCGTTGATTTCGTTCCCGTCGTCATCGGTGCCACCTTCGCAAATAGTCTCAGCTATTCCTTTAACCATTTCAGTTAATCGTTCTGTTGTATCGCTCATTTTAAATTTCTCCTATTAGTTATTAACCTGTTTAGTATAGGACATTTCCCATAAACAAGCAAGCTTTTAATTCGTTGGATGAAGAATTAAAAGCTTGCTTGTTTTTTCTCGCTTGTTTCTCCCCTGGATCCTGGCGCCGCCGGCTTTTAAAAAACAAGCAAGGTTGGATTCGCAAGCTTGCTTGTTTTTTCTATCTTGATTACCGGTGTTCATCCGGGTGAAAGTATTAGTAGGCACAAAAAAAGGGACAACAAATGTTGTCCCCCTCTTCGCTTACTCTATCGAGTTCAGTTGATTCTAAAGCCACCGCAGTTCTTGACGAAGCTGTGGAACTCTCGGACATTATCCTCTTCAAAAGGGTAGTGGGTTTCTGGATCCTTTTGCTTTCCTGTGCCTTTACATCCATTGCACTCTCCTTTAACGAACTCGTCATCCCTTTGTCCTGTGCCGTTGCACGATCCTGTGTCGCATTTTTTCAATGGCAGTTCATCAAGATATTTCTGACGACCTTCCTTGAACTCAGTAACACCACCATTTAGCAGTTGGACTGCTAAACGATTGGCAATTACTTCGCACTTATTAGCGTCAATCAGATGTCCGTCGTTATAATGTCCGCTTTGGTGGTCGGCCTCTGTCAGTATGTCGCCACAAAGCAAGTAGACATAATCCCAAAGAGGTCGCCAATACCATACGTTGTTACGAAAATAGGCTCCACTTTCCTGCTCCCATTCTTGCTTTGCTTTAAAATAAGCCTTCCACTCGTCTGAATCATAGTTCTCTGATTCAGGTCGAGTTGGTTGCTCAGTTGTTGTTTGGGGATTTACCCCATATACGTCCATTCCCATTTTTTTCTCCTATAGTTAATAAACGAGTCTTAATTATATATTATTTATCCCATACTTGCTAGTCTATTTTTTGGCTCGGCTTCGCCTCGCCTCAAGCAAGCAACAGCAATCTCCCTTAGTCAAGGTGGAAGTTCTGGACGAAAACTACCTTGACGAAGGAAAGAGAGATTGCTGTTGCTTGCTTGTCTTTTCTATCTTGGGATGAGGACCTTGGGATCCTGGATGGTAGGTGTGGGTATAAAAAAAGGGTTAGCAATCTTGCGACTACTAACCCTCTTAGGAGGAAAGCTTTTATTCTTCAAAGTAAGCGGTTATTGGATTAAATGTTTCTGTGTTGATAAAGTCTTCTTTACTAAATGCTATTACTTCTTGACCAAACCAATCTTTCTCGACTATGACATCTCTCCACCCCTCGCCTAACTCTGCTTTAAGTCTTGGCATTTCATCTTGCTCTAATACACACGTTTCGTCTTTAATATCAATGTAGTATCTATATCCTTTGAGATTGAACTCATTTCTGTTGAAGCCAATGATTGTGTCTTGTTCAAATGTTAGAGATAAAGACACCTCTCTTACTTTTGTCATTGATGAAAGTTTATCTTTCAGTTCTTCGTCTGTGTGTTTTCCGTCGCAAGATAAGCAAAGATTGAAACCGCATTGTTCTTGTATTGCTCTTTCATCTTCTCGCTTACCACACAACTGACATAACCATTTGCCATTCATTGTTGGATTGTTCATTAATTTCTCCTATAGTTAATGAGTCTTTATTATAGGTTATATCCCATAGAAAGACAAGCAAGGATTAAAGGACTAATGCTTGCTTGTCTTTTCTAGCTTGCAAGTGGACGACGGGACGGCTTCGCTCGCCTCAAGCAAGCATTGATGAAGCGAAGCGAATGAAGGACGAAGTCCCAATGCTTGCTTGTCTTTTCTATCTTGGTTGGGGGGACGCCGATGGCGTGGATCATGTGGTGTGGACATAAAAAAAGAGGTAGACAACCTTGCGATTGCCTACCCCTTTGGGAGGAACTCTCCTAATTTCCTATTTCACTACCTACTAGAGTAATGCCTAATCCACAAGCTGTCATAACTCCGAACATGTATAAGAACAGTTCACGATGAAAGTCGGTGGGGTTGTGTATTACCCATGCACTAAACAAGAAACCAACTGATAGCATAATGCCTATACTAATTACTGTTGTTTTCATTGTAGCGGTAACTCCCTTTGTTGAGGTTGAAACAACTCTGCGTTTGCTTCCACTTTAAATTCGCTATTAACTACAATGCTAATACCATTGATTGTTAACTCCCTTACATCAAATTCAGCACCCAACGCTAAGTCGTTGCCAAATTCATCTGTTAGTTTAAATTGCATTTTCATAATTTCCTCCTTTGGTTTTGTTAATGAATTAATGCGTATGAAAATAAGGCATTGTTTATATCTCGTTTGGCACGCATCGCGTAGAGTGCAGGTATAATTTTAATGGGATTACCTCTTCTTATTCCTAACCTTATTTCCATTACATTAGTATAGGGTATATCCCATATGATTGCAAGTGTTTTCGGCTCGGCTCGGCTTCGCCTCGCCTCGCTTCACTCACAGGGGTGATAGGGGTTATAGAATGAATCTAATGGCAAATCATTTGAACTGTATCCATTTGCATTAGAATGAATCTATAACCCCTATCCCCCCCTGTGAGTGAAGCGAGTCAGTTATCTCTAAAGAGCAAAAAATAGACATAGAGAGAATATCCAGAAACTTTGACAAAAAGCCGACCCCCCTTCACAATAAAAAAGGGATAGGAGTCCCTGGTCCGTCGAAAATTTTTATATATGAAAAAATGTGAGACTTGCGGAAAGAAATTAGCAGACACTCAGTTTGAAAAAATTGATAAAAAATATTTTAGAAATGTCTGTAAAAATTGTTCCAATGCTGAACGCAATAAGCACAGAAGCAAATCTCCAGAATATTTTATCCGTCACCTTCATTCTCAGTTAAAATACTCACGTGGGAAAAAGAATCCTGAAATGGAGTGGAATATCGAGCCGGAAGACCTTTTGTCCTTGTACCAAGAGCAAAACGGCCGTTGTGCTTTGTCCAACGTATTAATGACCTACGCCAAAGATGGAACCGGTAAAAAGGAATTTAATATTTCTATTGATCGAGTGAACCCCCATATAGGCTATATAAAAAGTAATATGCAATTAGTTTGCCACCGCGTTAATATAATGAAGCATAATTTAATGGAAGAGGACTTTTGGTGGTGGTGCAAGAACATAGTAGAACATGAGCAAAGCAATGAGCATTGACCTAGAACGCCTAGCCGACAAGTACCCTGACGCCACTAAGGAACTGCTGGAACTCACCGAGGCACTGAAATCCAAGGAACTGCAACGCGAAGGCTATGATAGCTTTATTCGGTACGTCAAACACATGTGGCCAGATTTTGTTGAAGGCACGCACCATAAGATTTTCGCAGAAAAACTGGAGAAAGTGGCCAAAGGCGAGCTCAAGCGGTTAATCGTCAACATGCCGCCGAGGCATACCAAAAGCGAATTCGCCTCTACGTACTTCCCTTCGTGGATTTTGGGACGGAATCCGAAGTTAAAAGTCATGCAGATAACGCACACGGCGGAACTGGCTTTCCGTTTCGGTAGAAAGGTAAGGGATATTATCGATTCGGAAGAGTATCAAGGGGTGTTTCCCGGAGTCCAGCTAAAGGCGGATAGTAAATCCGCAGGGCGTTGGGAAACCAACGGCGGAGGCGAGGCTTTCTATTCAGGTATTGGCGGTGCCGTTACCGGTCGGGGAGCGGATCTACTGGTATTGGACGACATCCACTCGGAGCAAGACGCTTTGAGTCCAACGGCATTGGACAATGCATGGGACTATTATTCATCGGGTCCGCGACAAAGGCTACAGCCCGGAGGCTCTATTGTGATCGTGATGACCAGATGGTCGACCAAGGACTTAACCGGAAGGCTACTTAGTAAACAGGGAGAGGATCATGCCGATCAGTGGGAAGTTGTAGAATTCCCCGCTATTTTCCCTGATACCGGCAACGCATTGTGGCCAGAATATTGGCAACTATCAGAATTGGAAGGGGTAAAGGCGTCGTTGCCGGTCAGTAAATGGGAGGCGCAATGGATGCAGAACCCCACTTCAGAAGAAGGCGCTATACTAAAACGGGAATGGTGGAAAATTTGGAAGCACGACGACGTGCCTCAGATGCAGTATGTTATACAGTCGTACGACACGGCGTATACAAAAAAAGAAACGGCGGACTACTCAGCGATTACAACGTGGTGCGTATTTTACCCGGACGAGAATTCTGCAAGACCTGCCTTACTCTTGTTGGACGTCAAGAAAGGAAGGTGGGACTTCCCAGAACTAAAACGGGTCGCATACGAACAATTTACTTATTGGGATCCTGACACGATTATCGTGGAAGCCAAGGCATCGGGACTCCCTTTAACCGATGAATTACGCCAAGCGGGAATCCCTGTGGTGAATTATTCCCCCGGTAAAGGACAAGATAAGATAGCGAGGGTAAATGCGGTCGCACCTCTATTGGAATCAGGCATGGTGTACGTCCCTGAGACACGTTGGGCGGAGGAATTGGTCGAGGAATGTGCGGCTTTTCCGTTTGGCGATTACGACGATTTGGTGGACTCAACCACACAAGCATTAATGCGTTATCGACAGGGAGGCTTTATTGGTTTAGAATCTGATGATAACATGCAGGACAATGTTCCTCGCAGACTAAAAGAATATTACTAGGAGTATACAAATGGCGGATAAAGGTGAAAAGATAAAGGACCAAGGCTTTGTTCCTTATGCAAAAACAAAAACCATAAAAACATCTAAGGGCCCTCAGCCCGGAGCAGGTAAAGGTAAAAGTCGAGGTGGTGGAGAAGCTGAAAGAGGCACCAAGTTTACAGGCGTTTACTAGGAGATCCTCATGGGATTATCAGGAATTTTAAGTCTTTTAAAAGGACTAGGTAGGGGGGCGAAAGAAGGGGGAGATTTTCTTAAGGACTATGTGTCGCAAAGATATATTCCTAATGCTCTGCGTACAACTAGAACGGACGAGGGGCTAGATTTTTTAGAACAGGTACCATCAACCTTGAGAGCGGCTAATAAGGTCTCTGCTCTAAAGGTAATGAAACAACAAGAATTGGCGCTTAAAAAGGGTCAAGATCTAATTGATGCTATTAAAGCTGGGGGAATTACCAGTGGACCAGCAGCGAAAAGAGCTTTTGATGAAATTGAAGAGACAATGAAGATGTTAGAAAGCCAATCAAAAACACTTATAAAACAAGCCGATTTAATTGATGATCTTGATTGGGCACAAAATTTAATGAGACAAGAATACCAGAAAGAGAAAGTAGTGGGATCATTAAAATCTTTAATTCCTGTAGTAGGAGCAGGAGCCACTGGTTTGTATTGGGGGGGCAGACTAGAAGATGCTAATCCGGACTATTATAAACCTGAAACAGATCCGTTTAGAACACGTAGCGAAGAAGAAGCCGTTGAAGAAATGGAAGAAGCAACACAAACTAAATCCAGAGGAACTGAAGTTGGAGAGAATGTAGCGAACGTACTCATGGATATTATTTCTCCAATACCGAGATATACAGACAGAAATAATGGCAGAGAATAAAGTACCAACCAACATAGAAAGGTTGTCGGATCTCATTGATCTGGAAGTTGAAGACGGCACAGAAGTTCAAATAGAAGAACCGTTGTCCCCGAACGGAATGGATGACATCGCTGTAGAACTATCCGATGTCGGTGGTGCTGAAATTAATTACTTTCCAGACGATAACCCTATGAGTGAGATTCCGTTCGAGGCTAATTTAGCCGATTTCGTTGATGAAGGTGAATTGGGTAGAATAGCCATGGGGCTATTAGGCGAATTTGAAGATGACAAAGGTTCCAGATCCGAATGGGAAGAAGCCTATGTCAAAGGACTGGACTTACTTGGCTTCAAGTATGAGGACAGGGATCGTCCATTTCCCGGTGCTTCCGGTGTAACTCACCCATTATTAGCTGAATCCGTAACCCAATTCCAAGCACAGGCTTTTAAAGAGCTATTACCCCCTAAAGGACCCGTAAAAACAAGGGTAATGGGGGATGAAACACCTGAAACGGAAGATCAGGCGAGAAGAGTGCAGGAATTTATGAATTACCAAATAACCACGGAAATGGAGGAATATACCCCTGAAATGGATCAATTATTGTTCTATTTGCCGTTGGCAGGGACCGCTTTCAAGAAAGTTTACTACGATGCCAACAAACAAAGAGCGGTAAGTACCTTCGTCCCTGTAGAAGATTTAGTTGTTCCTTATACTGCCAGCGATTTAGCAACTTGTGAAAGGGTTACGCACGTAGTAAAAATGACGCATAACGAAATACGTGCTCAACAACTTGCCGGTTTTTATCGTGACATTACATTGCAGCCTTCGGAAACGAATATAGCCAACGATCCAAAAGACAAGGTAGACGAACTCGAAGGTATTTCATCCACGGGCGATGAGATGATGTACGAATTATTGGAGTTTCATGTATCCACGGACATACCGGGATTTGAAGATTCCGACGGTTTTCATCTACCTTTCATTATTACTATTGATAGAGCGTCAAGTCAGGTGTTGTCAATTCGCAGGAACTATCGACAGGATGATCCACTAAAAAGAAAAATACAATATTTTGTTCACTACAAGTTTCTCCCCGGTCTTGGCTTTTACGGCTTTGGTTTGATTCACATGATTGGAGGTTTATCCCGAACAGCGACTGGCGCACTTAGGCAATTAATTGATGCCGGCACGTTGGCGAATCTTCCTGCTGGGTTCAAGGCCCGTGGACTAAGGATCAGGGACGACGAAACTCCGTTGGAACCAGGAGAGTTCAGAGATGTGGATGCACCAGGCGGAGCCCTAAGAGATTCATTGGTGCCACTACCTTATAAAGAACCGTCGCAGACTTTAATGGCACTTCTTGGTTTTTGTGTGGAAGCAGGACAACGCTTTGCTTCAATTACGAACTTACAAGTAGGGGAAGGTAATCAGGAACTGCCAGTGGGTACGACCATGGCACTATTGGAACAAGGCACTAGAGTGATGTCCGCCGTCCATAAAAGATTGCACTACGCCCAAAAAACAGAATTCAAAATACTAGCTAGACTATTCGCAGAGTACCTACCCCCCGTATATCCATATCAAGTAATCGGAGGGGATCAAGCCATAAAACAAACTGACTTTGATGATCGCGTAGACGTGATCCCAGTTAGTGATCCCAACTTCTTTTCCATGAGTCAGCGAATTACCTTAGCGCAACAAGAATTACAGTTGGTACAAAGCAACCCTGAGATTCATAATATTAAAGAATCCTATCGCAGAATGTATCAAGCCCTTGGTTCTGAAAATATCGACGCATTATTTGTTCCCGATCCACCACCTCCCGCTCCTGTGGATCCCGCCCAAGAGAATGGGGCGGCATTGATGGGTGCGCCTCTAACCGCTTTTCCCGAACAACCGCACATGGTACACATTGAGGTGCATCTGTCTTTCTTGGAAACTGGAATTCCTATGGC
>TARA_R100001594_G_scaffold124815_1_pt1 | contig 18635 bp, 8 predicted proteins | sample TARA_R100001594 | Tara Oceans TARA_R100001594 (sample SAMEA2622752) | marine metagenome | biome: marine biome (ENVO:00000447); feature: marine epipelagic mixed layer (ENVO:xxxxxxxxx); material: "saline water (ENVO:00002010), including plankton (ENVO:xxxxxxxx)" | depth 150 m | reverse complement strand
GACTGATGTAGCAAATTATATACAAGATCTTAATGATGAGGCTAATCGAATTTTAGAAGAAACTAAGGAGTCTCATAGAAAACAAGTAGAAAAGAGTGTAAAAGCTTTGAAGAAGGCTGGATATGGTGATGAATATATAGAGATATTTAAATCTAATTATTTAGATCCAAGTGCTATTGTAAATCCTCATCCTGCTGGAAGTGATGAGGCTAATGATTGGGAACAGAAACGAGCTATGGGAATGTTGTGGGACAATAAAAGAAACACTTTTGTGTCTCAGCCAAATTATGGTAATAAAAAGCAAGCTGGAATTAGTCCTTCTGAATCTACCGCTCAATCTATGGATGATAATGTAATAAACAAAATGAATCCATATAATTTAGGCGTGAGTAAAAGTGAGGATAGAAAATACAGAAAATGGCTTGAGCAGGCTACTAAAAGAGATAAAGAAGGTAATTATAGATATACATGGGATCAAAATAGAAAAGAGTTTGTAAAAGGTATTCCTGGTGAAGATGATCCTACTTTTGTAGATATAGGATGGAATCCTGGTGTGTATACTAATCAAAATGGAGATAGAATTACTATTGATAAGTTTGGTAATGGTTATATTGAAAAAAGAACTGGAGTAGATCCAGATGGAAATCCTATATATGATGCTCAGGTAGAGTTCGATCCATTTGATCCAACTTATAATGTAGGAGATTTTCAGCCAGTTAAAGAACTTGGCGAAAAATCTTTTTTTGATAAACCAGAAAATATAACTAATTTAATTTCTGGTATAGTTGGTATTGGAGGATTAGCTGCCGCTATGAAGCAAGTAGATGAAAAAGATATGCCAGTATTGTCTTCAGCTTTTGAAGAAAGATTAAGGCAATCAAAGGAATTGTCTAAACAAGGATTTGATCCTGCTGAAGAAGCTGCTATTAGAAATGATATTAATGCAGCTTATCAAGTGGGTATTGATAATTTAGTAAGAGGTACAGCTGGAGATAGAGCTAAATTTTTAGCTGGTACAGGTGTTTTAGACGCTCAAAGAAGTTCAGCTTTATTAGAGTTTGCAGCTATGGATGCTCAACAAAAAAGAGAAAATATGACAGCTTATAGTGATTTATTAAGTTATAAAGAAAATTTTGAAGCTCAAAAAACATTACAAGAAAGAACAGAAGATCTAAATATGCAATTACAAAATAAACAGTCAGGAGCTGAATTAGCAGCAACTGCATTTGCTAGTATTAGAGATTCAGTGGAAAATGCTTCAATGAATGAAATGATGAAAAAATATATGAAGAAATTGGAAAGTGGTATGGTAGATGTAAATATCGGAACAAATGAATTTAAACATTTACATACAGATACGGACGGAGATGGTATAATGGATGCTTATGATGCAGATCCTAATGATCCAAATGTACCTAATCCAAAATAAAATAAAATAAATGGAATACGGATTAACTCATGCTTTAAAAGGTTTTTTTGGTAGTGCTGATGCTAAGACAGCAAGAAATCAACAATTAAGTTTGTTGCAGCAAATGTATAATCAAGATCAGGCAGAGAAAAATCAAGCTATGAATCTTGATTTAAATCTTCAAGAATTTCATGATAAAGTAGATACTTATTCACAAAATATAATTCAAGGACAAGGGATTAGAGAAAATGATTTACATGCATATAAAATGTTAAATCAAGATGCTAGAAAAATATTAGAAGAAAAAGTTAGAAAGGCTGGAGGAATAGTTAAATTTATGCAGGGAGGAGGATCTCAGGCTTTACAAGATTATAAGAATGCTATAGTGGGTAGTGATATAGCTATTAGATTAGGTAACAATCAGGCTGCTTTTAGAAATATTTTATTAGCTACTCAAAATTTGGATGAAAATGGAGAATCGGTAAAAACGTCTCATTTAGTACCTCAAACAACATTAGCAAATTTAAGCGATTATCAAGCGGGTAAAACAGATCATATTGTCTGGAATGGATTATTATCAGAATATGATTTAAGTGGTGTTGATGCTGAGAATGTTCCTGTAAATCAACAAGTAGATGCTGCTTATGTATTTTCTATAAATCCTATGAATAAAGCTCTTGCTGAAGAAAATATGGAAAAAGATTTAGGTATTACAAGAGAAATGTATACACAGTATGCGGTTACAGATGAAGATTTTATGAGGCAAAATGAATTGTTTGATAGAAAGTTAGAAGAATATTATAATTATAAACAAGGAACTAAATGGGGGCAAGCAGATATTGAAGTTCATTTATCTAGTGAAGTTGATAAAGTAACTATGGCTACTGTTGAATCTATGCCTCAAGAAATTATTGGATATGATGCTTCTGGCATGCCTATAACTCAAGCGGTGTATAAACATGATGAACATGATGATTTTAAAGTAGAGTTTAATAGAGGAGAAGGAGCTATGATTATGGAAGATATGTTTGGATATGAAAGAAATTGGAATACAACTTATAAAAATAGTAGAATTGTTAGAAATGTTGGTAGGGTATTTACTAATTATGAAGACGAAATATTAAGTAAGGTGTTTGGAGATGCTTATAGTAATGGTATTTTAAAAGGAGAAACTCAACGTAGTGATGATGGTTGGTTTATTGGTGGTAGTGGAGCGAAAATTGGAGCTGGTCAAACTCACAGAGGTCAAACTTTATGGACACAAGAAGGTGATTATATAGCGGATAGAGATGATACATATTTCCAAGGAATTACAATAGCTCAAAAAGTAACTGGATTTAATCCTGAAAGCGGTCAGTATGAAGAGTTTTTGGTAACAGATAATCCTGATGATCCTACTGACTTAGCTGAAGATTTTGCTAAATTTGATGGTTTACAAATTACTCCTGTTTATATTGCTGAGTTTTACGATGTAGATGCTCTTGAAGATTTAGGTAGTGCTAGTGGATGGTATGGAGAGCGGACAGGTAGAGAATGGTCTCTATTTGGGCAAGGTATGTCTGATGTATATTATAAAGAGATAGATATTCGTGGTATAATGCCTCAATTAGAAAAAGATTTAGATATTAATACTCAAATTAGTCAACAAAGAACAGATGCTGTTTTATACAATAGACAGAAAAATGTCAATAAGAAAAGACATTTCCATAATTTAGAATCTTTAGAACATCAGGCTGTTATTGACATAGTAGGGGAGCCGTTTGATAATGAAGGAAATTCTAATATGAATAAAATATATATGAATTATGTTCCTCAAATAAATACAAGTTTAAATCAAATGTTTGGTCCTAATAGAAGTAAAAATTTAGATCCTCATTTATTTACCTTTATGTTTGATCAAGCTATGAAGACTCATCCAGAAACATATCATAATAGGGTAGAAGATCAAATAGGGGTTTTATCATCTATGGAGCAAACTGATTTATTACAAATTGTTAAAACTGGTAATGTAGGAAACTTCTATACATGGTTAGATAATAATGGATTTGATTCTAAAACTATTAAAGAAAATACTAGATATATTAAAAGAGCATTGTTTGATAATGATTTTATTTTAAATGATGATGGAACCGTTAATTATAAAAGAAGAAAATAATGAATAAAAAGAAAGCTCAGTCTGGAACAAAACTCGCAGATCCAACCTTAAATCCAGCAGATTTTGTAGATAAATCTAAGTTATCTCGTGATATAGATGAGTATGATCAAAGAAAAAAAACTGATACTCCAATCTTTCGTAAAGATAGATATACAAAACATCAGTTTAAACAACATCAATCTACAACTCCTGTTAATAGTAAGGATTATTTTGGAGCGTTTATTACTAAAAAAGATTACGATACAAAATATAGAACCACTACAAGAAGTTTAGGTTCAGTAGATCAGCCTTTAACTGAAGAAGAAAAAGAATTAAATTTAGAAGCTAGAAAAGGATTTAGAGATGAAACTGGACGTGAAACCGCATATAGTCAACAGTATGAAGGAGATCCTTTTACTTATCACGAATTAGAGCCTACGCAAGAATTACAAACAGAACAAGAAGGTGAAGCCTTAAAAGAATATTTAGCAGAAATGGATGAGGGTGAAAGGGTTAGATTAGCTGGTCAATCAGCTGGTACTGAAATGCATGAATCTCAAGATCCTGTAGCTCAATTGATGAGAGGTAATTATGATCAATATTTACCATTTAATCCAAATGATTTAGTAATGGAATGGACTGTGGAATTAGGGCAGTCTTTAGTATATGGTACAGGAATATTTATTTCTGGAATTGGAGATATGTTAACATTTTCACAAATGACGACTCCTCTTGGATATTATATGGTAAAATGGGGAGATCCTATAGGTGATCTTTTTAGATATGTTGGAGATAATATACAAGATTCTTGGGAACATAAATATACTCCAGAAGCTTTAAAAGAATTTACTTGGGATGATTTAGCTAATTCACAATTTTGGACCAGAGAGGTTGCAGCTGTAGTTCCTGATGCTGTATCTATGTTATTAGGGGGTTATGGATTAGCGAGGTTAGGACTTAAAGGAATGACTAAACTTGGAACTACAATGGTTGCAAAAAATCTTGTTACTCCTGGATTTAGAGCTGGAGGACAAGTTATAAGTAAAGGAAAAGGATTCGGTAGATTATGGACAACAGCTGGAGCTCCAACGGGAGCGGCAGCTCTAACAACTCAATTATCAAAGACAGGAGGAATGTTAACTAGCGCTGTTGCGGGTGGGGTTGGTATGAATATGTTAGATGGTAGTAGGGTGGCTGGTGGAGCTTATCATGAAGCTGTTAATAGAGGATTATCTCATGAAGAAGCTGCGATCGCTGCTTCTAATGTTTTTATTGATAATGCTAAATGGATTCCAGTTGATATGTTATCATTTGGTTATACATATGCTGGAATTGGAACTAGATTGTTTGGTAAACAAGTAACTAAAAATATAGCTACAAAAACAGGTACGTTTTCTGCTAGAGCTGGAAGATTTACAAAAGCTAGCGCTAGAGCGCTTGGTAGAGGTATACCAGAGGGTATTGAAGAGATGTTTCAAGAAACTTATCAAGATTGGATGGTTGGATTAAATTTAGCTCATGCAGAAGGAAAAGAATTTGTAGGTCCTAATGGAGAAAGTTATGAAGGTAGTTTCTTAGGTCCTTGGGCTCCATTTTCAGAAAGTGAAGAGGGGGAGTTTTTAGGTGCTGGATATTGGAATTATCTTAATTCGGTAGAAGGAAGAAAGACAGCTGCTATATCTGCTATATTAGGATTTGGTATGGGGGGAGGAGCTAAGGTTATATCTGATATGGCCAATAGAAATAGACAGATAGATAGAAGAGAAGAGATTTTAAATAAAGTATTAAAAGATGCTTCTTTAAGTGAATTAGAAAAAAAACAAGTTATATTAAATCATGTTATGGCTGACGCTTTTGCTACTGGAGCTACACATCAACAGATGCAAGGATATATAGATGAATTACTTCAAAGTGACAAAATAGATGCGGAAACACATAAATCATATAGTCATCATTTATCAGAATCTCTTGAAATGATACAAAATACTCCTTTTGCAGAAGATATGTCTATTGAAATGAGATCTGAATATTTTAATAGAACTTTTAGAATTGGAGATTTAAATAATAATTTAAAAGGTATAGACGAGCAATTAAAAGAAACTTTAAAAAATATTGATCAGCAAGAAGGAAGTACAGATCAACAAAAGCAAGAACAAAAAGAAATAGCTACTTTAGAAGCTCAAGAAGCTAAAAGATTAATAGAGGAAGAAATAGAAGCTAATGAATCTGTTAAGGCGGCTATTGTAAATTCTGTTATAACAAGAAAAGATCAGTCAGGAAGACGTAGATATAAAAAGGGAGTTACAAAAGGAGCTAGAGGAGAAGAAGTAAGAGGGGGTAGATTTGCTAAAGAAAAAGATAAATTAACTCCAAAAGAAGAAGAGAGATATACAAAGAAAGCTCAAAGTGAAAAGTTGTCAAAAAAATATAGAGAACAAGCTGTTAAAAATTTAGAAGATGCTGGTATAGAAACTACTGAAGATAATATTTTACAGGAAATGAGAAGACTTGAACAAGTTCCTGAAAAGAGAACAGGTATTGTTAAAGGTGTTGGTAAGGCTGTTACAGGAATATTTAAAGGAGCTAGAACTGGAATAAAAAAATTAAGAAAATCTGGTATACGTAAATCTGTTGTAAAGGGAATTAAATCAGCGGTTCAAGCTATACAAAACACAATAAAAGGGGATACTAAAGTTAGTGATGTTGCTAGAGATCTAGCTCAAGCTTCTGGTAAAGTAGCTCGTAATATATTTTCAAATGTAAAAACTTTTGTAAAAAACTTTCAAGGACAACCTATTTATCAAGATGATGGTACTGCTACAGATTCTAATTTTGTAGATAAAGTTATGGAAACTTTAGAAAAAAATTCTGGAGTTCCTTTTACTAAAATGAATGCAAAAGAAAGAAGAGATATTATGAACCAGTTATTTCCTTCTCAAACAATGGATCAAATAGCAAATATGACAGAAGAGCAATTTGATAATTATGTTAAAGAAAGATTTCAAGAATTAGAAAAGTCTCAAGAAACAGAAAAAGAAAAAGCTTTTAAGAAGATGGAAGCAGAATTAGAGAAAGGAAAAACTCCACAACAAGAAGCTAAAGAAAAAAGAGACACTGAAAAAGCAATACGGACTTTTGCCGAAATGATGGCAAGAGAACCTAATAGAGTTTTTACAGATGAAATGATGCAGTTCTATAAAAATAACGCTCAAGAGATAGAAGAAGAATTGAAAAAAATTCAAGCAGAAGAAGAAAAAACTGATACTAAAGCTAAAAAGAAAAAAAGAACTGGAGTAAAAAAAAAAGATAAAACCCGAAGTCCAGAAGAAAAACAATCAAAGAAAAACAAAAAAAAGGTAGATTCTAAAAAGAAAAAAAAGAAGAGACCTGATCCTTTTGGTAACAAAAGATTAAAAGTAGACTCTAAAAAAAGTAAACAATCACCAAGTGTAGATAGATTTGGAGCTGCTACTCCAGCTATCGTAATTAGTTCTATATTAAGATATTATAAGTCTACTGGTAGAGCTTTAGATAAAGCTGCCGTTGTAGTTTTAGAAGACATGAGTGAGGTATTGCCAAGTTATGTAGTTGGAATGGCTTTATCAGGAGCTACTTTTATTAGAGCTAATGATGCATGGCAAGATATATTAGCTCACGAATACGGAGGACATATATTTTATAGAGCTTATAAACATACTGATGCTGTAAAAGCTGGTATTAAAAATTTAATGGGTACAGATTTATGGGAAGATACTAAAGAAAGGTATTATTATTTAACCATGTTTGAATTTACTAATCCTGTTACAGGCGAAAAAACAGATATGACTATAGATGATATATCTAAGGTTTTAGGTCGTATGGTTCAGGATAAAAGAACAAGGCTATATAAATCAAATAAAGCAGAGTTTAGAAATGTTAGAGAAGCTATGACATCTTTATATGAGGCTATGTTATCAGGTAATTATACCGCTATACAGCAACAATATAAAAAATTAGAAACACAATTAAAAGCTGCTGATATGATTACTGATCTTAAAGATAGTAAACAAGAGGCTTTAAAGGAGGAAGTTTGGGCTAGATCAACAGAGTCTAATAGTAAGACTGTAGTAGAACAATTATTAGGTATAGATAAAACTAAAAAACATGAGGGTTACGCAAAAAGATTTTGGAATAGAGTAAAAAGACAATTTGGTAGAGAAGATGTTACTGTATCGTTCGCTAAAAAAATGGATCCTACATTAGAGAATGTAGATGACATAGAAACTATACAATCGAGAATGAGTGATATAATAAGAGATGAGGTGGCTCAGCCTACAATAAATACTTATTCTTCTTCAAGTTATATGTTGAGAAGTGATATTGAAGGTAAGTTTGGTAGAAATATAGTAAATTCTGTTAGACCATATATATCTTCTTTATTTAGAGATCTAGGTAAAATGGGTAAAAAGACTCCTAATAAATTATTAGATATAGCTAAAGATGATAAAAAACTAGAAAAATATATATCAGAATCATTTGATAAATTAGGATATAGATTTAATCATACAGCTTTTGGTAAAGATTCTATGAAGATATTAAAGAACTTTGTAAAGCCATTAGCTAAGTATCATGCTCTGACAATAGATCCAAGTTTTAAGTCGAAAGTTAAAGAACTGACATTAGTAGATTGGTTTGAAGATTTAGCCTCTAGAGATGTTTCAGAACAGGTTTTAAATGAAGCTTCAAAAGAATATCTTACAGAGCAAGATTGGTTAATAAAAGGAAAAGAAATGATTGATGACTTTATGATTCGTCAAGGTATGGATCCTGATATGTTCTTAGAAAATTTAGAAGGAGATGGTAAAGTTAATCATGAAATCAGAAAAGGTGAAACCCAAGCTGTCTCTTTAACCGTTCAACGTTTAATAAAATTATTTACTAAAGAAAGATATTCTGAAATAAAAAAATCATTTAGAAAAGTAGGAGATAAGGAAGTAGAGTCTTATGAGCAAGTTAAAAAAGCTCTTAGAAATGCTAAAGTTTTACAAGGAGATTTATTACTTGCTGGTATATCTTCTAGATATGACGCTCATCAATTTATAGAAATATTAAGAAGTTCAGAAAATGTTCAAACAGCAGAATTTATTAATTGGCTTGAAAATAAATTTGGAACTAAAGAGGATGCTAATGCTTTCTTAATGATGATGCATAAAGAGTTTAGTGACAGAATGCAAGAAAATTTTTACGGAGTATCTCAAGTAGAAGATAGTACAGGAACTAAAGAATTTATTAGTAAACAATTATTAAGTTTTCATGAAAATAATATGATGGAAAATATTAATAATATGTTAGAATCTTTTTATGGTAAAAAACATCAAGATAATTATTTAGACAAAGCTAGAACTGATCAAATATTAGCTATTGTAAATCAATTAGAAAAAGGATTAAATACTTCTACGTCTATATCTCTTTTAAAAATGTTAATAAATAATTATTCTGGAGCAAGAACTTATATCGACTGGACAAATATAAGTTTTAATGGTGTGACTATAGATGGTAAAACCATGCCTATTAAAACCGCAACAGAAAAATATATAAAGAAAGCCTTATTTAAAAGAGGTGGACAATATTATATAAGAGCTTCTGTATTAAAACCATTAGTACAAGAATTAGTTTTACAATCAAGAAAGAAAAACTATGTAACATTAATTAATAATATAGAAGGAAAGCCTACTAACATATCAAATAAAAGTAGTTTTTTAACTAGAAAGGTTGAAACTATTAATGATATGTTTAGAAGAAAAGAAAATGAATCTTTAGAAGAATATAGTGAAAGAGTAGATGCTTTATTAGAAGATAATGAATATAATATATTTACATTATTAGCGGCTCATGAACAAGAATTAGAGATAGGATTAAGAAGTGGAATGGATTCTCAAGTAAATAATCAGGCTTCCGTATTTGAAAGAATGAGTGGAGTTGAATTATTGGTAGGAGATATGTCTCAGTTTTTTGAATCTTATGAAGATGGTGTAGTAGGATCTTATAATATACCTATTGCGGTGTTTGCTGAAAAAAGTAGAAGATATGGTGTAAATGGTAGACTCTTTACAAATAAAAAACAATTAGTAGAACAGATAGAAAGATTAAATTATTTAGCTGGATTAACTTATAAAAATGGAGATTTAGTTTTTCCTATGCTAACTAAGAAAGGTAAGTTTAATCAGAAGTGGTTAGATAAAGCTGTTAGGCAACAGGTAAAATTTATTAATGAAAACCCTTCTGTATTTAAAAATAAAACATTTAATCGTATAGTAAATCCTAAAACAGGTAATCTTAAAAAAGGACATGTAAAATATATCGAGCTTATGATTATGAATTATTCTTTTAATAGAATACAGGCTCAGAGATTACTTATTGATAGACATGAAAATTATGAAAATGTAACAGATTATTCTAAACGTGCTGCTGGATCTATAGCTAGACATATTCCATTTGATAAAAGTATTAATATGGATGTTGTGATGTTTGAGGATATTTATAAAACTGAAGATGGAAGATTTTTAAGTGAAACAGAAGCTAGAGATGAGTTTGGTAATAATTACGAAAATTTACTTACTATAGTTACAGACGGATCTATGTTTATTTTAGAGGAACAAGCTCAACAAATACAAGATTCTTATGGTCCTTTAAATGATTTTGGATTGCATTATAAGTTTGTATATAATGGAAATAGTCAAGAGTCATTATTACCTATAGATAAATCAACTACAACTGAAGGAGTGTATTTAAAGGGTAATACGTTCGTTCTAACGGAAGAAGCCGTAGAAAACAGTACATACCTTCAAAACATCAAAAGATTGTTAGAATCGAGAAATCGATATTTTGAAAAAGATAATGATATAAACTATAATAATATGTTTACTATAGCCGCTTCTAATTCTTCAATTAAAGCAGCTTATAATAAAAATAATATATTACATAGTATATCGGGAGAGAAAAATATGAAGAACTTTAATAACATTCATGATGTACAAGAAGAAAATTATTCTGATGGATCTAATTTTATAGGAATGGATGGATCTAATTTTGGGGTTCAATTAATATTGGACACAAAACAAAAGTCAGCTCCTTTATCTGTACAATTATTTAGTAATATCATGATTAATGGTAATAAACATTCAGATAAAGTATTAAAAGTTTTAGACTATTTTGCCAGATCTATGAAAACTAAATCTAATGAAAGAATAAATAAATTAAAAGCAAAAGATGGATCTAATGCTGTTAGAGTAAATAAAAATATTATGATGAGTATTGGAGAGTGGGCTGGATCAGCTAATAAAAGCTTATCAAGAAACGCTAGTCCTTTATTTCCTAAAAATAATATTATAAAAAATTCTTTAGGAGGTAATGCTTTATCTCAAACTGGAGCTAGAATATATTTAGATCAGTTATCAGAAAGACATGGAGCTGGAGTAAGAGCTTATCAGTCCGCAGAAGGATTTAACTTATTATCTTATACTAATATTAAAACAATAAGTGGACAAACTGTATTTGGATCTGAATTTATAGCTCCTAATAGTTTAAAAGAATTAGGATTTAAAGTTGGTGATGTTATTATAGGTACTAGAATACCTGGTAAAAGTAAAGCTGATCATGCTGTTTTGGTTATTAAAGCATTCCATTCTGAAAAAGAAGGAGCTAAAATAACATTACCTTCTGAATTATCTAAAACTATTGGATCAGATTTAGACGGAGACGCAGTATTTTTATCTGGTAGATATAAAATTCCTACAGCTAGTACTTTAAGAGTTAAAGAGACAAGATCAATTAAATTGTATAATAAAGGATTCGATGCTTTAGTTGATTTATTTCAGGAGGTTGATTTTAGAGAAAATGAAATACAAAAACCTATTGATATAAAGTCTAGTTCAGAACAAGCTATTAAAGAGGCTGAAGATAATTTAGGTATTACAATCTCTAAAGAAGTGGAAATGAATACTCCATTAGGAGATATGGAGATATTTAATAATAATATTCCAGCTAGAGGACTAATTGGTATTATAACAAATTTAGCTAGAGATATGCATTATTTATCTTTCCATGATGTTGGGTTGAAAACATCTATAACTATAGATGGGAAAACAGCTACTGGATTTAATAATAATAATCCTGATAGTTATTTTCCAGTAGCTCAATCTCAAAATGTTGCATTAGATAACGCAAAGTATTTATTTGCTAGTAATTTAGGAATGAATAAAAATACTGTTAAAGCTTTTGTAATGCTTCAGAGATTAGGTTTTACTACAGGTCAAGTGGCCACTATTATGAATAGTGAAGCTGCTAAATTATACGATAAACATGTTGGATTAAGAATGGTTACACAAAAATCACATGAAAAAATTAATATAGATCCTTCATTAAAAGCTTTATATGATCTTAAAAATAGAGGAAGAAATGTAGAAGATGATTTGGTTAACCCTATAACAAAACAAGAAGCTTGGGAAAAAATTAATTTTGAATATAAAGAGTTATTGTCTACTAATTTAAATAACGATCTAGTTATTGAATTTAAGGATATAAAAAATAATCCTGAAAAATTTAATTTACAGGTTTTAAAATTAATGTATTATACAAATAATTTAGGAAAAGAAATTCAATCATTAAATAATTTACTTGGTATATATAAAAATTATCCTAAAGATTCTTTTGCTGCTCAGAAAATTAGAGAGAATGTAATGGATATGTTAAAAGAAGATTCTTTATTAGAGAAAAGTGGAGTTCAAAGATTGTTAAAAAATCCTATTGTAAATAGAAATTTAGAGGTGTTACAAGAGATAGATAATCAATATAGATTTACTAATATAGTAGATTCTCAAGAAGCTCATATGATAAATGAAATTATGGAGGGATTAACTGAAGAGGTAAATCCAATGGGATATCATCCAAGAGTTGCTAGAAATTATGGACTATTAAAGATGGAGGAAAATCTTACATTTTTAAGAGACTTAAAATCTAAAGAAGAGTTATTAGATATAATACAAAAAGCAAGAATATTAAATCCTGAGAATATAGTTTTACATGAAGCTATTTCTCTACAAGGACAACGTAATTATGAGACTAATCAATATGAAATAAATACTATTAGAATTAATAAAAACGTAGTTCATGAATATACTAGTAATGAAATTATAGAAGACTATAAAGATTCTTTTTCTAAATTACCAGTAGGTGTTCAAAAGGCTATTATACAATTAGATTATTTAGATAATAGATGGGCTGGCGGAACAACAGCTTATGTGTGGAGTAATGAGGTTTGGGATACATTAAATCCTGAATTAGAAAAACTTAGAAAACAAGTTAGTCAATCTCCTTTATCTGAAAATCATTTAAAAGATATTGCTTTAAATATAATAAGAGATCAATTTAGATTAATGCCTAAGACTAAAAAATCTGGATCATTAACTAAGTCTGGTAAAGCGTGGAGATACAGTCCTGGTAAAAGAGAGTCAAAAATTATAGAGCTACAAGATAATAATGAAAAACATTATATAAAACATTGGGATATAGGATTACAAAAATATGTTAGATTAGAGTATATTTCAAATCAAAGATATAAAGCTATAGACGAAGTAAGTAAAGACTTTAAAGGTGAAAGCGTTAAGGAAAAGGTAGATGTTATCACTGAGAAATTAGAAAAGCTAAAAAAGAAAGGTCCTACAAAAATAGAAGATGTCGGTGAATATTTAAATCAATGGAGATCAGGATTTAATATGATTAGACCTTCTTATCGAGTAAATGTAAATGATTATGTTTCTCCAGACTTTTTTAAAGTTTTAGATTTTGACACTTGGTTAAAAAGAAAAAAAATAGATAAGTCTAATTTAGTAAAAGGATCTTCAGCTTTAGAAGAAGCTAAATATAAATATAATAAATATGTTGAGGGAATGGAAAGATCTCAATCACTTTATTTTGATTTAAGCGATCCTAATAATATGGCAAAATTTGATAGCGAAACCTTAATTGATTTAGCTATTGAATTTAATAATCCTAAAAGATTTGAACAGGAAGTTTCTAAAGTAATGGAAGGATTGATCTCTGTAGAATTAGCTAATAGAGCGGCTATAGAACAATCTAAAATTAATAGAAGAGGCATGACAGAAGAGGTTAGGGGTAAAATTAAAACTCCAGAAACAGCTGGACTTAAAGATATTAGTACTATGAAAATGTGGTTAATATCTAACAATATACCTTCTGAACATCCAGCTGTTCAAAACTTAGTTAAACAAATGGAGTCTCATCATAGGAGATATGTTGCTGCTTATACTCAACATGTGAAAAATTTAGCTAGATCTGAAAGAGATTTAGATAGATATATGACTAAAAAATATGGGTATGTAGAAAAAATGAAATTATTGTTTCAAAATAAATGGGCTGATACTAAATATAAAAATATGATGAAGCTAGTTCCTACTGGAGATGGAGATACTTATATTGAATTAGTAGACGAAAAAACATTAGTTGATAATAATGCTTCACAAGAAGAGATAAGATTTCATAAAGAATTTGTAGACTCGATGAAAAAATTTGGCAAAACTCAAGCAGGGTTTATACCACATTTAATGATGGGTAATTATGAGTCTCTAATGAAGAGAGGTTTGTTTGGTTTATATAATTCTAATTTAGGTAATACTGCTAGATTAGACGAGGTTATGGTAGAGGGATTAGGTGTAACAGGAAAAGAAATTAGATCTTTTGGTGACTGGAGAAAGATATATGAAAAAGGTCAATTTATAAAAGGAGGAAGAAGAATAAAAGAATTTGAAATTATTAGAAAGAAAGCTATTTCTTATTTAGAGAAAGGCATAGACGCTAATGGAAATCAAATAGGTTTATCATTAACCGAAACAAAGTCTTTATTAGGATCTGGATTATTTAAAGATTTTGCTGGATCTAAACAAATTAGAATGTCAGAATTAGGATCTAAAGATTTAGGCAAAATAGGTAGACTATTTGTTAGGTCTTCTGTATTTGCTAATGGAGATATGGAAGTAGAAAATAGTACTGGATTTACTGGAATGAAAAGAATGGCTCCATTAGTAGATGGTATTATTAGAGTTTATAAGGATAATAATAATCCTAAAATGGCTAAATATGTAGAAGAAGTTTGGAGGGATGGATATCTACAAAATAAAAAGCAAGTTAGTTTTGGTAAAATAGGAGACAGAATATTGGATCTTATTATTAAACATACTTTATATGTTGCTTTAGGCTTTGGTATTATACCAGCTATAGGAAACGTATTAATAGGTAAGTATAATCAAATTAGATCTAAAGGTGGTAAAGAGTTTGTATTAGGAGAAAAAAGATTTTGGAATCCTAATACCTTTAAAAGAAATCAATTGATTATTGATCAAGTAATGAAACACGAATACAATGTGTTTGATGATATATATTCTGTTAGTGAAAGAAGTTGGATTGATAAATTAGTGTTTTGGCCAATGAACGCTTCTGAAAAATGGATACAGGGAGCGGCGTTTTTAGGGACGTTTACAGAAGAAGAATTGAATCAATTTGAATTTGATAAAGATGGATTACTTGTAAACTCTCCAATATCTGAAGAAGAAATTATAAAAAGATATGAAAGAATTAAAAGAGAGCAAGGTAGAGGATTTAGCCCTGTAGATCAAAGATTAATGGGTATGTATTCTTGGGGTAGAGCTATGTTACAATTTACAAGATGGCTACCTACATTAATACAAGAAAGATTTGGTAAAGAGCAAGTAAATAGATTTGGAGAAATGGAAATTGGATCTTATACCGCAACAGCTCAATATGGTAGAGATTTGATTATGGGACATAAAACTTGGAAAGACTTTAGTAATTTACCTCAACACAGACAAGAGGCTATAAGAAAGTGGTTTAGAGGTGTTAAGCTAGTTATAGCTGTAGGTTTATTAGGGCTAGCAATAGGAGCAGTAGGAGGGGGAGCGGGTGAAGATCCTGTTAATAAATTATATGATGACATCATGATATTTACTGACTATGATAGGATGAAATGGACTATTACTCCAGCTTCTGCTTTTACAGTGGCTAATTATATAGATGGATTTAAAAACGTAGCCACACAAGCTAGAGCTGAACGACCTGGAAAATATTTACATACTGGAGAAAAGAAATGGAAGACTAATCTTTATAAGTCAATTCCATCTCCTTTAGTTCGAGAACGTGATGTAAGAGTGAGATAATTTTATTAACTTTGTAAAAATTTAAAAATAAAAAATATGGCAAATACAGATGATTTATATAAACTGTCTTTTGGTCAACATGGTTGTGCTTTTCAAGATGCAGGTGGTGCTATTACACCTCCTTCAGGAATGGTTATAGTGGCTATACAGTTTTTGCAAGAAAACAGTCTTACAGCATTAGCCGCTGAAAATGTAGATAATGGTAAGTCTTGGGGATTAACAGCTGGTCATACTGGAGCTGGATCTGGTGGTGTAGTAATAGACTCAAGTCAGAAATTTCCTGCTGGAATAACAATCTTTGGTAGATGGACAAGTGTTACTGCTGCTGCAGACGCTGATGGTGGTATAATTTGTTATTTCGCTCCTAAATAATGTTAGGAATATCAAATATTATATCTCCTGGTAAAGATTTATTTTCGCCACGAAATGTTGAAAAGGCAGTTCATTGGTATAGATATGGTAGTGGAAATGGAGACGGCTTTACTAAGGACGGTGTTAATGTAGAAACTTGGCATGATCAAATAGGTAGTAATGATCTTAGTAAATCGGGATCTGGAAATATACCTTTTAATGATGGCGATATAGATCTTGATACTAATGGAGGTAAATTAGCGCTTGATGCTGATTTTGATGGAGATAGCAATGCATTTTCTATATATTTAGTGGCTAAAATTACAGCAGGAAGTATATCAAATGAAGAAATATGTAGTAGTAATACTAGTAACTTCATGAGACTTAATGATGCTGATACAGTTAGGGTTAGAATAGGAGATACTACTAATAATGATATAGATATAGATACCGCTCTTGAAGCAGGTGCTTGGTTTGTATTAGGCGTTGAATTTAGTGGCGATACTATTAATATATATCAAGATGCAAAATATAATACTCCTTCTGGCACAGCTTCTGATTCAGATACGTTTGATGGTATAGCTAGTTTTGGAGTAAGAGGCAATCAATTTGATGGAGAGATAAGAGAAATTGTTTTAGTAGACGCTGTTTTAGATGATAAGGATAGAAATAGATTAATGGAATATTTAATAAAAATTAAAAATATAGCATAATGAATTGGATAAATAGTTGGGCAAAAGGTAATAAAAAAGAAAAGTATAATATAGAAATAAGACTTGGTAGAATTACAGTATTAGAAATAAATATGTGTTTATGCTCTGAGTCAAAATGTTCTAGATTTAGGTTAATGGTGTTAAATTTTGGAATAGAGTTCTAATGCCTATTACAAATAAGCAAATACACGAAGAGTTACAAAAAGTAAAAGAAGATGTGCGTGATATAAAAATACGTCTTTTAGATCCTGATCATGGAACTATATCTAGAGTAAATAAAAATACATCTTTTAGAAAACAAACAGGAAAGGTTTTGTGGTCTATTTGGATTGCTTTAATAGGTATAATTGGTAAAATAATATTTTGGAATTAAAATGGCAAAAGAATTAAATGAAGACACAACATTCAAATTAAGTGTTAAAACAATGCTTGCTTTAGGCTTTGCTATTGCTGCATTAATAGGTGGTTGGTATTCCTTGATGTCTGAAATACAACAAGCTAAAGAGGAGCCTGTACCTGTAGATGTTACAATAATTAAAGAAGAGATTTTAAAAGAAATTCCTGAAGCTGAAATAACTAGAATGGAATTTGATATGAAAGATCAAATGATTAGACAGAGTGTTCTAACAACTCAAAGTGATATTGAAGAAATAAAAGAAGCTTTGGAAAGAATAGAAGATAAAGTTTATAATAGATGAAAAAATTAGATACTACTTGGAGAATTTTTATAGCTTATTTGTTGGTAATTTTATTTATGTTATTAGCCTTACCTTCTAATGCTCAAATAACTGTAAAATATTTTAATGCTGAATGGAATAAATCTAATGATATTGATTGGTGTCATACAGAAAAAAAAGGCCTTAAAGATTGTGAAGTAATATTATATGATATTGGTGAAGATAAAGAATCTCAAACCAAATATAAAATAGCTGTTATACCTACTATTATTATATTTAAAGACGGTGAAGAGGTAAAAAGATTTCAAGCTGACCTAAGCTTTAAAATGGTAGCCACAAGGGAAGAGATACAAGAGGAGATCGATAATCAATTAATGAGTGATTTCTAATGAAAAAAATACTATTTCTATTATTATTGCCCTTAATAACTTTCGGACAGAAAGAGGTTATTATAAATATAAAGACTGATTCATATCCTAGCGAAACTAAATGGGTATTGTATGATTCGGTTTATCAGGGAGATACATTATCTCATGTACCTTACGGACATTATACACAATCAAATACTATGCATAGTGATACTGTTTATATTTCAGACAGTATAACAAATATTTCTTTTGTTATATTCGATAGTTATGGAGATGGTATTGTGAATGGAGAGTATTATGTTATGATATGTGGGGATACAATAGTGGATTATCCTGTATCTACATTTACAAATGGATTGATTCATAATAGAGTAGTTCCTCAATGTTTGTCTAATCCACCTCCTGGAATATGCGTTCCTTCAGTTCTTAATATAAATTTAGATCAATTTCAAAGTGAAACTACTTGGGAAATAAAAGATTCTTCAGGAAATTTAATATATGCTGGAGGTCCGTATTCACAAGCTCCTGATTATCAGCCTCAATTTGAACTCTTATGTTTACCTATAGGTCAGGTATTTCTTACTATGTACGACTCTTATGGAGACGGACTAGCTGGTAGCTTGTGGGGAGGTAACGATGGTTCATATTATCTCATACAGTGTGGTGATACCTTAGTATATGGAGACACACCTAACTTTGGAACAGATACTACACATATATTTCAATCTGACACATGTACACCTCCACCACCAGTACC
>TARA_R100001594_G_scaffold120696_1_pt1 | contig 18799 bp, 37 predicted proteins | sample TARA_R100001594 | Tara Oceans TARA_R100001594 (sample SAMEA2622752) | marine metagenome | biome: marine biome (ENVO:00000447); feature: marine epipelagic mixed layer (ENVO:xxxxxxxxx); material: "saline water (ENVO:00002010), including plankton (ENVO:xxxxxxxx)" | depth 150 m | reverse complement strand
TTAAAAAACAATACATACAACGTACAAAAGCCCTTGATCCTGCTGCTAACATTACAGAACAAAAAATTACACTTAATGAAGGTATGGAGGGACGCAAACAATACTGGATTCAATATGAGCAGTTGTGGAGGGAAGCCTTTAAGAACGATGCAGACAGTATAGCCCACGGACTTGATATGGCATCGATAGCAGAGCAACCAGCCAGAAGTGTTCTAGCCTTTGCAGAAACAGTCAATAGACTATCAGCAAACGGAATGTTATCTAGGGCTTGGGGTGCAGCCAGAGGTGTTGTTAGTCTGCGCTACATTGGTTCAGAAATTTTGTTGAGAAATATGTTGAACGATAAAAGTGAAATACTCATGCGTGTTATGTCTACACCCGAGCTATCACCGTATATTATGGATGCTGTAAAATATGGGAAAACACCACCTAAAATACAACGATATTTTAAAACACAATTTACAGCTGCTATGATAGCTATGAAAGACGACCCAACAGAAGTAGAAGATATACAAAAACACATGAATGGATTTTTTAAAGAAGCACAGGAAGCTAATGTTGATCCAGTCCAATTGATTATGTCGATGTACTTCACAGCACAAAATCCAGAGTTATCTCGCAGATTACAAATAGATTTAGAAGAAATAGCTAAAGGACGGCCCTCAAGACTTCCAGCTATAATGCAAGAAAGTATATCTACACCCCCGGGGGTAAGAGAGAGACTACGACCAAAAGGAACACGAAGTCCATTACTGGAACAGCTTTCAAACCTTGGTCTAGCAGATGGCCGATGAATCACAAACAGAACTCCTCCTAGCCATAGGTAGGCTGGAAGGTAAAGTTGATGCACTCATGGCCTCTCATCAAAATCTTGAAGTTGATCTTCGTAGTCTTGGAAAGCGAGTAAGTAGTTTAGAAAAAGAACGCTCAAAGCTGTATGGGGCTGGTGTTGTTCTAGCCTTCATTGGCAGCGGTGTTGTATGGGCAATTAGTATGTTAAAAAATCCATAGAGAAAGGGGATATTGCAATGGATGTAGGCATTGTAATAGAACTTTTTGAGAAAGTTGGAATCCCTGTACTAACCGCAGCAGCCGCAGGGTACGGTCTTTGGTGGTTAATACGATGGATAACAGGAACCTTTCGTCAAGATGTTCTAAAAGCTATTAAAGAACTCCATAAGGAGATGGACGAAGAAATTAGGGACACCAGAAATATAACCGACAAAAGATTGTCGGAACTTAATATTATGGTGGTTAGACTAATTGATCGTGTGCGTGTTGTTGAAAAAAACTTCATAGAACACGACGAAACAATGCGAGCAATTTACGCTTTGGGTGCGAAACCCATACGCAAACAAACTCGACACGAAACAATAGAAGAATTAAAAGAACAAATTAAGGATGCAGGTGGCTAGAGATGGAGGCTTTACTAACTCTTTTAGGTATTTTACCTGTAGCTGACGCAATATCCGGGGACTCTTCAGGAGGGAGTATAATGGGCGGTATACCAATGGAACTTATAACGATGCTAGGTTCATCTGTGTTAGGTGGTGTTATGTCCATCTGGGGCCAAAGCATTAAGGCAAAAGAAGCCAACAATAAGTTAATGATGGCTGCAATGACCAAAGAAGCAGAGGTTATTGACAGAGCTAGACGATATGAAAATCCACATTTTCAGTGGACCCGCCGCCTCATAGCATTAGGAGCCATTGGTGCAATTATCATCTGGCCCAAGGTAGTGGCTGTTTTCTATCCTGAAATTGCTGTAACAGTTGGTTGGACACAATTTAACCCCGGCTTTTTATTCATTGAAGGACGAGATATAGTTCAGTGGAAAGAAATGGTGGGCCTTGTAATAACACCACTTGATACCCATTTGGTTTCTGCTATTGTAGGTTTGTATTTTGGTGGATCTCTAGTTAAAAAATAAGGAGACTGAGGATATGTCGGAAGAAAATAAAACCCATTCAGACTCGTGTACAAATCCCAATTGTGGTTGCAATTGTACGACTTGTGAGGATGGTAACTGCCTTTGTGGCTGTCATTTAATTCGAGACATGGAATAGTAAATCCATGAAAGAAATCTGGGGTATGTATTACGATGGAGAATTGTTATTTGGACTTGTGCCAGTCGGAATAATAGTAGTTTTAACACTTTTTATAGTATTTTAGGGAGTAGACAGTATGTATAGTGATAAGTACAAAATTAGACTGCCCGGAGAAGTTTTGGCTGATTTAGAAGAAGCAGCAGCTGCTCCGCAAGCGTGTTCAGTTAAACCACCAAAAAGGTATTTAAAACCATTTACAGGTAAAAAAAGTGAGAAACCAAGTCCTGAAATTGAAGAAATTTTAGCTGCTGTACAAAGCCCTGCTAATTAAGTTTCTTGGCTTTAATCTTTTCATGTAACGTAGGTAAGTCTGGAACCTCTTGTTCCACAGCTTTCGATGGATACTGGATATCCGTAACTGAACCACAATACTCCTCCATTTGAGACATCATGGTTTCTATCAGATTATTGCAGTATTTCATAAGATTAGCAATATCGTGAGTATAGTCAAAATCAGGCATATACTCATCCATGTACTCAATGAAGTCATCGGGGTCAACCCTAGACACTTCAATTGCCGGATTTAATGAACTATTTGCATCAAGCATAAGAGAAAACGTAAGGACTGGTGTATACCGTCCTTCTTTTTTTGTCTTTTTTCCATTCTCAGACATCAACTACCTCACAAACATCCCCCACACAGCTAAATTCTTGAGTGCCTTTTGTATTATCCTCCAGCTCATACTCATTTAATTTAGCAAAATCAATTGTTTCTGGCATGGAACTTATCAAAGTATCATAGGTTTTTTTGTCTATGGCCTCATATGGGGCTTGCGTGTATACCGCATCAGTGTGTGGGAAAAATGACACACCTGACATATGCTCAAAATTACTATACACCCATGCTGCAACATCAAGCCACTGATGTTCCTTGACGGTTACTGTAATACTAGGCTTGTGCTCACACCAATGTTTTTGATAGGTCAACCATATGTCTAAGTGAGACAGGGGATTGAGATCATCATTTATAACCGATCCTTGGGGAGCAGCAATCGGAAACGAGAAAACAGCAGTATTTTTACTCTCAACATCTCCTACAGCGTCTTCACAGGGTATGCCTGAGTCGGTCAGAAAGCGGGTCAGAGGGTCTTTCTTGTCTCCCCGCACTCTTCGTATATAATACTTGCTGTGACGAGCGTGGATACCACTAGCAGCGTCTACAAGCTGGCTTACAGTGCCAGATGGCTTAACACAAGTAATGGCTGTACTTTGTGGTATACCAAATTTTTCTGCCCACTCCTTATTAGTTTCTACTGCCTTCGCTCGAAGATCGCGCAACAGCGCATCAAGCGGCTCACCAGTCTCATGGGTAAGCGGATTATCCATGATGCCTGTTAGACTAACGCCTAGTAGCCTTTCCTCTTCGGTGGTTCGTTGCCATACCTTCCGAAGATACTTAAAGTCAGTTAAAGTTGCTTGGTACGTGCCTAAAATTGTAGCCAAGCGTACTTTTTTTAATAAACTTAATCTAGTATCATCCTTTTTAACAACAACCTCGGTAAGATTACAAAACTGGTAGGGGCGCAGGATAATTTCACAACAAGGATTTGTGCCAAAGTCATGCTCGGTTTCTCGACGCCCATTTTGAGCTGCTTGTTTTTGAGCAGCAGCACGACTAAACATTCCTCTCTCACCGGAGCGACTTTCATATAGTGCTTGCCATTCTTTCATAAAGATACCCATCTCTGGTCTATCTTTATAAACCGCCGAGTTATTTGCGTAGGATCTGTAATTATAGTGTGTCCACCAGTCACCAGACTTTGCAGCTCGTAATAAATCATCACTAAGATTACTAAGAGAAATGAGGGCTGAACGACGAACACCACCTACTACTACTACTTGTGCCGTCTTACACACTAAATCATGGCACTCGATACTACTCAAACGCCGCCCAGCCGCCCTCCTGAACAGGTTAACCGCAAACCTGAACAGATCGTCTAGTGGTTCCGGCCCAGAGGCCCTACCACCAAAAGTTCGTAGTTTTGCACCAGCAGGACGTACCTTACTCATATCCCACGTTGGTACTTGACCAGCATACAACAATGACACCAACTCTTTAAAACCTCTGGCCCAACCAGATTTACTATCAGCTACATGAATTACAGTAGCACTATCCTCAAAGTGTTCTTCAACAATGGGAAGTTTAGTAACATTGTGTCTCTCTACTGAAAATCCAACACCAGTGCCATTCATAAGTATGTAGAGAATTTCATCAAACACACGAGGACTATCAATTGGTACATAACTACAATTATACGCAGCTACGTTACATTTATCAACTGCTCTCCCAGAAGTCATAAGCAATCGCATAGAAGGCATAATATCTAAATTTAAAACAGCCTCGTGTAATTCTTCAATGTTTACAAACCCAACTATGTTCTTAAATCGTGGTGTTGCGTATTCAAAATAGCGACTAACTGTTTCTTTCCAAGTTTCACGGCGATTGTGTTCCTCTACCCAACGAGAGTAGCGAGATGTGTGTATGTATTCTTGATATGGTGTTGGTAGTTGTTGCATTAGCTCCCCCTAAAATCTAGTTGATTATCTTCCATGTATTCTTCCTACGTAATTAAGTAGCCTTCCCGGTTCTTTTTGCACTGCATTTATTTTATCCAGTGGAGGATAATAATTTCCTGATATCGAAATTCTTGTTTTATCACTATTATTTCTTGAAGTTATGTGTGGAAGATAGGTAGGAAAAAGTATTAAATCACCAGCACTCGGTCTTACTTTGTGAAAGTGTCTATACTTATCAATCTGTATTATTCCTACAAAATCTCCACTGTTCTTTGGAAAATTAACCCAATATACAAAGGATAGCCCGGGAGGTCCGGGGTCTTGATGAGTATGAAACATTGTTGATTGGCCCGGGTCTATTAAATGTGTCCACGCCTCATCGCCCATTATCAAATATCTATTTACAGAGTTAACTACCTCTTCTATTTTTTCTAGCAAACAGGTAACGGCTGGTGTTTTTGGTAAAAAGTAGTCTTCGACACTAGAAGATTTTGAATTAAAATTTATTTTATTGTCGCGTTCTTTTAAAACATCCTCTTCAATTTGTTCATTATCAACCTCATTTAAGAGGCTGTGTCGGGACATTCCAACTAAAACAATGGGCGAGAACTGTCCTTCAATATGGCTCATCACACATCACTTAAATCGGGTTCTTCATATTGATCGGACTTCATTATTTTACCATCGTCACGATACACAGGTTTTCCATCTTTCCCTAGTTTTGACATATTTGAATTGTGTACTCGATTAAATATGACTTCCATATTCCAGCCGAAATCTACAAACAAACCAGTTACCACATACAACAAATCAGCTGCTTCTTTCTTTGCTTGTTGCTCGTCGCCTTTACGCAAAGCTATACACAACTCAATAAATTCTTCCTCTATTAATGTTTCTCGAAGCTGTAACATATCAGCAACATCAACATTAAATGTCCAATCAGAAAAATTCATATTAGTTGGACGACTAAAAGCCTCTTGAAATTTAGCTACAGCTTGTTGCATAGTGCGGTAGCGAGCAATCATGGTGCGTGTTTCTCTAGCTCAATGGCGGCATTATGTTGAGTGCGCTTCTCAATAAGTTTTCTTAAAAACCACTCGGCCTTTTTCAAATCCTCTAGGGGATTTTTTTTATACTCGTAACGGCTAATGTATTTTATGATACTTCCTTCAAGATATCCCAGAAATCTCTCAACAGACATTTGATTTTCCATGATTTCAATGGTTTCCATTGTGCCATTTTGATAGTGCGGAGGGCTATTTACAGAATCAGCAGTAAATTTAACACCAGCCTTTTCATCCATGAGTTTTTCGTAATTTGTTCGAGTATCTATGGGTTTTCCAGCGTTTTCTTTTTCCCACTGTTCAATTTGTTTTCTACCAATCTCACCTTTCCAAGTACCATCAATAACTTTAGGCATCATCTTCTTCCTCTTCTTTTATCAGCCAAGTCTCATCAATAACCTGATTACTATATAAAAAGCCATGCCGAGCGCACCACTGGGCATAGGTTGTTTTGGCATTCTTAGTTAATTTATTATCACAGTTAGCAAAAACAAAACGAACATCTATACTAGGATGTTGTTGTCTAAATGTCAAATGTTTTGTTCGATCTTCCGGCGTAAAGAACCCCTTTGTTTCCACATAAAATTTATATTCGGGCAGATAAAAATCTGGTGTATACGATGTGGCTTTTGGTACATACGGATAGGTGTCTGGTTCATAGTCAAAGGGGACACCACGTCTAATTAAGTCCGAAGCAAAGTCTACTTCAAAATTACTGCGGTACTTTGTACCTGCCACTCGACGAGCCATTCTAGTTCTGCGTGGCATAAGGCGTCCTCGGTGATCGTAAATTCGGTGAAATGTGTTTTGGTTGGTGAACCTTCAAAAGATTAGTTACAGAATATATAATAAAATCTAGTATCTTAGGTGCTGTCATTCTCATGGGGCCATTTTCTTCTTCCTGTAAAAATCTATTTTCTAAAAAAACAGTTCCCCCGAGGTTCAGAACATTGCTAATACGGTCTATATCTTTTGACACTAATTCAATGTAATGCCTGTAATCAACATCAGACCAATAAGCTTTTCGGTCATATGATGCAGCCGACTTCATTGTTAAAGGTAGAGCATAGGTACATTCCCTTAAAAATTGATCTCCACCCTCCTTTTTTTCATTCTCTTTGTAAATAAAAAAACATTTCTCATTATTGAGAACATCTCTTTCGGTAAACTTATCTACAGCTATTAAAGGCATTAGGTACTTATTTCTTGTAGTTTAGAATACCATACCATAGGGGGATTTTTAGCATCTGAAGCTACTTTGTGATGTAGTTGGGCTTTGGGCCAACAATGAGATTTAAACCTACAGAAACTACAGGTAGTGTTCAGAAGACGATTACCAGTTGGTGTACCTTTATATTTTTCTGGAATATCCTCAAGCTTTTGTAGAGGAACAGTTGTATCTTGTAAAATACGAATATTATAGGCTGCGGTGTTAAGTGCAGCTTCGCGTTCTTCATCTTGAATACTGGGCGCAGAACAAATCTGTATTTCACCTGAAGACTTGTTGATAACAATCCAACCACCAAAGGGTTTGTTTTCCGCAGCCGCATATAAGTATCCTTGTACTACATAGCCAAAGGGGTCATTGGCTTTAACACGACCATAACTAGTGAACTTACTTGTAAAAGCATAGGGACTTGATGTTTTGATATCCCACACGGCCCCGTCAATAATTATATCCAGTGTACCCTGCAATGCAATGCCTTCTAATTCAAGGCTAACAGGTTTTTGGTAAGCTTGTGTATTAACACCAGCCTCTTTTAACTCAACATAAATAAGTGCCTCGAGTAGATCACCAAATAAAAATCGATTTACTTAGTTGTATTCAAGTTCTGTTTTGGTCTCAACTCCATCACGCTCTAGTTGCTGCTGGCAAACGGGCTTACCCAAACCAGACATACGCATAGACCATTTACGTGGAGACTTAGTAAACTGTTTGCCTAAAGATCTGGCACACTCTCGTTCAAAAAAGGTAATAGAATCGAAGGAGACATCTGCCTCCCCCGAAACTACCTTTTGTAAATAAAGTTGCAAGTATTCCTTGATGAGATTATTCATTCAAGGCTTCTACAACCTCCACATCTTCAAAGTCTTGGCGAGCTTCACGATACTTGTCTTCAATCTGTGAATTGTGAGTGTTAACAAGATTCATAAAACTTTCGAGAGTCGGGACATCTTCCTTTGGATCAAATTCAACGTAGTCTTTTACGTCTATTTTGGCCTTATAAAAAATATTCCCACCATACTTCTGTCTAAGGGTACTAAGTGCAGCACGAGTATTAAACAAAAGTTTGCCCTGTTTCTCTAGGGTTTTAATCCAATCACTAACAGGCATAAAGTTGCTGCCTCTAGCGTACCATACATGGGGAACTGCCACACCATCATCACTAGCTGCAACGGTTCCATATAAAACCTGAGAACACTTAATTCCTGCTTGAAGAGTTCTTGCAGGATCGTCAGCAGCAAGCTGGTCAAGTTCCTTTCGTTCTATCTTGCCACATTTCAAACCGCCCGTTGTATCAAAGAAACTATCGCCAAATGATGCAGCTTGTATGGTCATTGACGAATAATTTTGTTCGCTCTGATCCCACACACTGTACATATATCGACGAAGAAATGGGCGAAAAACAACTGTTTTTGAATACACAGTATCCCCACTCTCATCTTTGATACGCCACTGTCCACGAGGAAGGGTTTTTCCCTCGTCGTCTTCAGTGTTATGTTCAATGGCAAGGCGAGGTAAAAAGGCTCCACCACCCTCACCAGTCTTAGAAGATGACAAATCTTTTTGACCCAATGCAGCCATCAACGCATCGGTATCTATGTCTTTGGCCGTAACCAGATCGGTTATACTCGGCGCTACTGCTAATTCTGCCATGCCAGTTATATCTCCTTTACAGTGACAGTCTCAAGATTCGACCAATCGTTACCGATTTTTAATTCAATTCCAATTGGCACATTATACTCCAAACCATATCGGGATTTACATTCCTTTCTGATACCCAACATAGCTTCTGTTAATAGGTCTGTAGCTATACCCTCTTCATCAGGGTGTACATCCATGACTATACTATCATGTACAGTATTACAAATCAAGCTCTTTATTTCCTTTTCTTTAATCTTTTTATGTAGTGACACTAATGCAACAGGTAGCAAATCTGCGGTTGCAAAGCCTTGAACCGGATAGTTTTTTATTTGTGTACCATTGGAAAAACCACCGCTAGGAAAGCGCCGAACATTTGGAAACATATATTCTCTGCCGGAGGGTAGAGTTATTTTTTTGCGTACCAAAGCCTCGTTACCCAGTTTTTCATGCCAACTAGCAATTCCGCTATACTTTTCGAGAAAGGCTTCGTAGTAGCGTCTTTCACTAGGCGTTCCTGTGCGTCCACCATACAGCGGCTTAAATGTGTGTGCCTTAGCCTCCTGCCTACTTACACCAATGATTTCGGCTGTGTACGCATGAACATCAATCTTATCTTTAATATCCTGTAGCGCCTGTTGATCTTGTGAAAGAAACCCCGCTACGCGAAACTCGAGCTGGCTGTAGTCGCCCTCAAGTATTTTTCCGCCCTCAAAGCGACTAACAATAGCCTCTCTAACTGGAAATGTTGCACTTCTGGGCATATTTTGAAAGTTGGGATTGCGTGAGGATAGCCGTCCGGTAGCTGTGACACACTGCATGAACTGAGGATGAATGTATCCATCTCGTCCAGTGTTATTCTTGATGTTTTCAATGAAGGTATTAAGATACGTCGATAATGCATTGAAACGTATGTATTTTTCTAAAAATTCATGGTGTCTAGGCATACTTCGCACCTGCAACATCTTTTCTCGAATGGTGGTCACATCTGTCTTAAATCCATGTACTGATAGATCTTTTTCATTTAGTGGTGTTAATCCTAGTCCTGCTCTTTCTTTAAGATTTTTATAGATACTTCCACTACCGAAACAAACCTTGCACCTACGAGGCATACCATATGTACCGTCTTTTCGTATAAATTCAACGCTTCCTCTGCCTTTGCAGGTATTACAAACCTGTCGAGCTGTTTTTAAAAAGGCTCCAACTTTATGTCTGTACTTACTCTTAAATGATTTCGGAGAAGACACCCGGATGAATTTCTTTTTTCGTTTACCATCCTTGAGTTCAGTACCCAAATCAAAAAATGTTTTCCAGTCTTTTTTATCTCTGACAACCAACGAATAAAATAGCTTAGACCTATCTTCAGCAGAGGCCAGATTGATTGGTGTATCACCGCAAAGCTCTACAACTAGGTTTTGTAGCTCTTCTTCTAACTGGCTATACTCATTTCTAAAGTCAGTTTCGATCCGCTGTAATTTTTCAACATCTACTTTGATACCTGCGTTTTCGATGTCGCATAGAACTCGACACACATCCATGTGTAACTTAATAGTTGGTTTCATTTTTTGCCCATTTTTCCAGTTCAATATCTAGCATTTCCGCCTGTACATAAGCCAACTCATACGTTGACTTAACATCCTGCTCTCCATACTCAACTAATTTATCCCACGGTATTTCGTCAACCCCTTTACCTGCCTTGATAAACTCATCAAAAATATGAGACTTTTTCTCAGATACACTACGTCTTTTACAAGACGCATCTAAAGATATATCTCTATGCAATCCCCTTGCCAACAGATATTCTACCCCCATTGTATCCCAGAGTTCTCCGGTATATTGAAACCCACAGGCCAATAACCACTGTAGATCATACTTTATGTTATGCCCAACTAACAATCTTGTTCTAAACAAAACATTTTGTAAGATGCCTGCATTATTGCGCGTTGGGTCTTGATCTGCATGATAAAAGCATAAATACCCTTGTTCATTGGTGTTCGTTAAATACCCACAAGAAACCAGCATATTTTCTCCGCCATAGGGCATATTATCGCCATTGGCAAAAGTATTTTCAATGTCAAGACAGGTAATCATGTGTAATATCTTCCTGTTGAAATGTTGAGAAAAGCATGAGAAGTCCCATGCCAACCATTCAATTTATTTTTGCTTACGGTCAGGAAACGAGTATTGTCATCTATTCCTAGCCCTTTGCCTATGCCGATAATTATGTCGGCTTCTCCGGCCTTGCCAGTACGACTATTATCCAACATTGAATACTCGATAACTTCTCGTTGGTGTGCTTCATAGTTAGCTTGTGACACTGCCCACACCAAACAATTATTTCGTTTGCCCAACTCACGACCACTAACATATATTTCTTTTAGCCGCTCGTCGCCTCGAGTAAACGTACCATCTATTTTAACCTTGTCCATTTGATCTATGAACACCACATCCGGCTTGTTAAGTGCCGTAAAATCTACGATCTCACTCATACTTGTCCCAACCGAATCAATAACAATTAAATTTTTATCTAGTCTTTTCTTATATTCTTCAATAAAATTTTGTCTTTCATTGAGTAAAACATATTTATCGATGTTGAAGAACGCAGTAACTATGCGTAATTTTACTTTCTTTGCTAATTCCTCGTTGGCCCAGTAGTGAACCTTGTGACCACTAGCTATATAATGTGCAGCCAGATGAGAACAGAAACTAGTCTTACCAACCTCGGGTCTGGCAAAGATAATACCAAAGTCTCCCCGGTTCATACCCTGTACGTGTTCCTCTAAGGTATTGAGGCCAAAAGTAAAATCAGGATCTTGAACAGTAGCTTGTATAAGTTCTTCAAAATTATCGTGAATGATTGTGAAGGTGTCGTGTGCATCAAGGCTGCTGGAAGCCACACGATCCATCATTTTCGCAATATCTGAAAAAGCAAGCTCATTGTTGCCAGTCCAAAATTCAACTGCCTTTTCTCCAATTTGTCTTGCCATGTCCCTCTGCCAAAACTTTTTAGCCCAGTCATAAGCAAGGTCTTGATCTACCTGCTCAAGCAACATAAGACTATCTACTAGGTCATTGGTCTGTTCTGCTTTGCTATCCGGTGTAGCCGGAAATAACATCTTATGAGCAGCGATTAAAGATGTTCTATCCAATCGCTCGATGCCTTCATACTTGAGATGTGCTTCTCGTATAGTATGGGCCAGTGGCCTCCAGTCCTTCGGAAACATGGCTGGTGTTATAAAGTTTTTTGTCCTGTCCCACGAAGCCTTGTCCAGCATAGTGGCTAGAACATTTAATTCAATGTTTTGCATTACTTCCAGCCTTCTTCATTCTACTTTCAGAAGGAGTTAGCTTCTTGCGATGATTTAATGGTGGTTTACAAAATCTTCGCCTAGTTTTTTTTATGGGCGCGTAGACTTGTGAACCAAATGCTGCTCGTTTAGCCATGTTGGTCTATAAACTCCTCGAGTTGATTGGCGTCCATATTCTTGAGATCTCTTTCAGGAAAAAGAACACCAACGTATTTCATTTGATGTTTGAGTGTATCACATATCTGCATACTTTTCAAGGCTGCATCTTTGTCCAAACAAATCAACACCTTGTCATATGATTCTTGAAGTAAATAATTATAAAGAATTTCGGATAAAACTGTACCACACATGGAAATACCAACAACATCATCAAGTTTTGATACCACACAGGCAGACGGAATATCCTCTACAAGTACAGCAATCTTACCCCAACCAATTTTATAATCAGCAGAAGTTTTAGCATACTTATACCATTTAGGTTTTCCATCGGCTTTCATGGTTCGACCAACAGCATTAACAATACGACCACCTCTTAGATCATTAACAAGAAAAACCACACGATCTTGCTGAGAATCATAGAGCACATCAATGTGATCTTGATCATATAGGTCAAGACACTGAACTTTCTTCAGATATTCAATGGCCTTTCCACTAATTGGCAATCGCTCAAACCTGTCTGCTAAAAACTCTTCTTGAGCAACCTCTACAATATCAGTTGGTTTTTTAAACAGACCATTATTTATCTGGTGTTTTTGTAAACCAATTCTCTTTGAGCCTTTAGTTTCACAACTTGCATCAAAGCAGTTGTAAATTACTACCATAGAAGCTGGTAGATACATAGCTGAAAAAGTATTATTACTCCCACAATCAGGACAGTCTGTACGAACACGACCTACCTCCGCTGCTTCATCTAATAGTTCATTTATCGCTGTGTTCATCATCATCTCCTATTAAGTACTCTTGTATTTCTTCTTTTTCAAGGGTATCTTGTAATTCTTGTTTTTTCATCCGAACTATACGTTGATGATATTTATGGTCTTCAAGTTCCTTTGCATAGAAATTCCTATTGCGAAGTTTCTTACGCTCTTTGGTTTTACGTTGGTGTTTCATAGTTCCCTACTAGGTGTACCATAGTATATAGTTTTCCCCTTCCGGGGTATATTAAGTCTATCATAGAAATAAAATTAGGTCAAGCAAAAAAATCCCTTGCAAACTATTTCTACCTGTGGTAATATAGGCATGGTTCGTCGTAAAAGAAGGGTGGTAACAAAAATGGGGTTATCAAGTTGAAGCAAGAACGAGGGTGGCGCTTGCCTTTTCTTAAAAAGGCTACGGCCCAAAAGATCTATGAAGCTCGATGGGTGTGGTATCATACGATACTGGCTCTCGAGCTTTTTGTTTTAATTGTGATACAGTCAATAGCTTTATGGAAATAATAGCTAAATCGTATCTTGAAGAATTTTCAATTCTCCATGAAGAAAAGTTAAAGGACATTTTATTTGGAACTTTTGTCACCGCCTATGCAGAACTGGGCCTCGAGGACGATGAGTGTATTGACCGAGCGATGGTGCAGATCAAGAGGCTTGACACAAAAATTGAAAGCTGGCATATAGAATTGCTTGAGCTAACTGGAGTAAAAAAGAATGGCTAGAAAGAAGAAAGAACCCGCTTATCACCCCGAAAGAGATTGGCACGTTTCGTTTTTGTCTTCGGTATTGGGTGAATTTGACAGCAAAACTGATGATGGCACACTATACTGGCAAGATCATGGTGTAGACTATGAAAATGGTCGTGTTATACTTTGGCCTAGCAATAGCGATGCTTGGCAAAAGGCGTATATGATTTACGGCTATTGTATGCACAATAAAATAGAATGTTCATTTAGTGATGGCTATTAGAACATGATCCATGTACCCATAACACCGTCCATGAAAGGTAAAGCTACTCGTAGCGCAAATCGTATGGGACGTATTCGTAATAGTATCATGCGTGGTAAGGGTAATGTCTATGGCTTTTTGGGTGAACAAATAGCCGCGCTGGTTCTGGGAGGAGAGCTGGTTAACAGGGGCAAGAAATATGATGTAAACTACGATCTTGTTCTTGACGATGGAACAACTGTTGAAGTAAAAACTAAAAAGACCACAGTGGAGCCAAAAGACTACTATGAGTGCAGCGTTGCAGCATACAACACCGAGCAAAAGTGTGACTACTATGCTTTCGTAAGAGTGTTAGATAATAAAGAAGGTGGCTGGTTTCTTGGTGTTATGCCGAAGAAGAAATATTTTAAGAATGCTCGTTTCTTGAAAAAAGGCACAACCGATGGTGATAACGGTTTTCTTGTAAGGGCCGACTGTTATAATCTGCCTATTTCTAAGTTGCAAAAGAGAGTTGGTAAAAGTAAATGAACATATTTATCGTAGACAAACATCCTAGTGCAGCAGCAAAAATGTTGTGTGATAAACACATAGTCAAGATGCCGCTAGAAACTGCACAAATGCTTTGTTCTGTCTGGCACAGATATGGGTTTGGTGGCAAAGTTAAATATAAAGAAGCATACAAAAATCATCCATGTACGTTGTGGGCCGGAGATAGTGAAGATAATTACGGCTGGTTATTGCAGCATGGCATGGAGCTTGGTGAAGAGTACACTCGTCGATACAACAAAACCCACGCATCACACACAGTTATAAAAGAACTATCATATACACCCTTTTCCTTTGGCGTAAAGGATCATACACCCCATCCTCAGTGTATGCCTGATGAATACAAAGTAGAAGGGGATGCTGTGAGTGCGTACAGAAACTACTACATTGGTGGTAAGTCTAAGATTGCAAAGTGGAACAAGAGCAGAAAAGAGCCGGAGTGGTTTGCTAAATGAAGGAAGCAGTTATTAAGGGTTTAATTATCTTAGTACCCTCATGGGTGGTAGCTTATCTAACCGAGAAGATGGTCTACGTTCTACCCGTTGTAGTAGTAACAGGTATTTTGTCTATGGCTGTAATACCCGAGGGAAAAAAACGTCTTGATGATGATGCTGCTGATGGGAATGCCGAATGATTGTTAGACATCGACCAAAGACAAGGCTTAATGTCTTAGTGGCAAGTGACAAGCCGGATGTTCCGGTGGCTCCAGTAGATACATCAGCGGGTTTATTGGCTGGATTTGATATTCCGAAAACCATAGGCTCACTGGCAGAATTTCGTGAAGTAAACACGCGGTTCAGAAAGCACGTATTGAATTATGTTAAAGAATAACATCATAGATGCTTTGAAGCAGGTCCACGATCCAGAGCTTCCTGTAAATATATATGATCTGGGCTTGATATACAGCATTGAGCTGAAACCGGGAAAGCACGTTGACATTACCATGACCCTAACAAACATGGGATGTCCGGTTGCAGGGTACTTGGTTCAGTCGGTAGAGGTAGCTGCAAAGAGCGTTGAAGGGATTGAAACCGCCTACGTTGATCTGGTGTTTGATCCTCCGTGGAACCAGAATATGCTTTCGGAAGCAGCTAAGTTAGAACTGGGAATTTTGTAAGGGTATTTGAGAAGTGGGAATAAAAGAACTTTTAGATGAGACTGGTGTTCCTTATCACTTTGTTTCAGAAGAAGAGATGGAAGAAGAAAAAAAGCTGCGGCAGAAAAAAGCCACTAAAAAATACTACCAGTCTGAAAAAGGTAAAGAAGCTATGAAAAAAGCAAACAAAAAGTGGAGTCGGACTGAAAACGGCAAAATTTACTACAGAAATTTAGCACGAAGGCAATGGCGGAAAAGAGCTTTGTTTGTTAAGCGTGTAAAACTGCGCTATGGTTGTGGTATATGTGGATACAAAAAATGTACAACTTCTTTACATTTTGACCATATAGACCCAACGACAAAAAAAAATGTGGTTTCAAAACTAGTAAAACAATCTATGAAACAACTTAAAAATGAAATGCGAAAATGCAGAATTTTATGTGCAAACTGTCATGGTGAACACACAGAACAACAGAAAAAAGAAGGAGTGTTTGCTTAAATGAAACCCTACATGACCGTAAAAGTAGGTGCTGTAGACATCGACGTATTCTCCGTGCCCTTCGATGGAGAAGCCTTTGGGGATTTCAACTACTTACTTATGCGTATACGAGTAGATGAGAACCTCAAAGGCCCGGTTTTAGTGGATACCCTGATACATGAACTTAATCATGCGGTCTGGGCCATTGGTGTTCTCAAGACCAAAGATGAAGAAGAGGAACGTGTTTGTTCGGTAATGGCAAGTATGTGGACACAAATATTTAGAGATAACCCAAAGTTCATGGCATGGATCAAGAAGAACCTCGCGCCGACAACGTAGTTCCAGAGGCAGAGTTTTTCTGGAGAAAATTTAAATACTATCTCCGGCAAATGGTTTATGGGGAAATAACCCAACAAGATTTTGTTGACAATATGACGAGACTAGGGTATACTTCAGAACAGATAAAAGAAATTCTTGGCCTCGAGGAGAAAGATGAAGATGACTAAGTATTTTTCACAAAGCAGAAATGAGTACATCGACGTTGAAACTATGGCAGATCAGCACGTTAGAAATGCTTTCTTAAAAATGTTGCGCGAGGACAAAGGCAAAATCACCGGAATTTTACATGATACTGCAATAGAAGTGCATCGTGCAAAAGATGTATTGCGTGACATGGCAAAAAAAATTGACGAGAACATACTGGAGATCAGGTAGTGATTAACATTACAACAGAGTGGCATGGACACGATCTCGATAGTGCTCTTGATTTAAGGATACAAACTTCCACTGGACACCATTTTGATAGGATAAATTGTTCAGAGTGTACCGCCGACGAGATAGTGGCTATGGTCATTGAGAAAATCCAGATGCGTCTAAACAACGAAAATCAGGATATGATGTTCATCATGGGGCAGTCCGGTGGGTAAGAAGCCTCGTCGCTCAATACCATCTGCCCGTAAGGATAGACAGAAGATAATATCTGATGTGTATCGAGCCAACTACAATAAGATACGTTGGAACAAGAAGAAAACAACCAAAGAAGCTAAGTCAGGTGGCTGATGTTTCGGTGGATAGCATTTGTAGCGGTTCTAGCCTCTCTAGCTTTGTTGACCTCGGGAAACGTGGCTGTGCAATGGATTGGTTGGGTTATTTCCTCTTGTTCCAGTCTGGCGTGGGCGTGGTTTGCTTTTCAGGACAAAGACACGCCAAGAATGCTTATGGAAATTTGTTATTTAGTAGCAGGAGTGTGGGGAATATATAATTGGCTGGCGTAGAAACAACATTGGAGAAATTATGAGTGCGAAAAGAGAAAAAGCACCCAAAGATTTAGGTGAAGTGGCTATGGGAAGAAGAAAGAAAAAACAGTCTTCTCCCAAAAAAACATATATGCCAGATGAAACTGGGCACATGGTTGAATGGGTTGGTGATCATCCTATATTTGTAGGAAGATGGACAAAGGCTGATGATGATGATGAGGATGGAGGCACACATGAGTAAGCCGAAGAACGATATATACCTCAAGGGTCGCTGTGTAACCAAAGCTGTAAACCCCGAACATGGTATGTTTCCTAAGTCTCAATATTTCAAGCTGTATCCGCGTATATTTACCCGCGATGGCTACTTAAAAACAATTACGCCATTGGTGGATCGAAGCGCATGGTTGCCAAATAAACTTAACCAGCAAGAACAGTGGATGTATTGGCATTGGGTAAGAGATAATTATAGACCTTTCAGTGCCATAAACGGGGATCTTCATCCATATGTTCAGCGTGAGTGTGTCAATGTTAACATCAGAAAAGTGAAGGAGAAACTGAAACATGGCAGAGCGTGGTAGAATGTTCCTCGTCACAGAGGAGCAATATCGAGAGCTGGTTGGTCATGCGTCCAAACTTCCTTGGTATCAGGGAAACCCAATAATGCAGCTCATACTGGCCCTTCCTTCGGTACGAACAGAGGAAGCGGAGGCGGAAGAGGAAACAAAAGAACAAGAACTACCTCTGGAACCCCCGGTCAACGAAGAATGGAGGTAGACATGGTTGACGCCTCCTCGTTCCTGACTATGGATATGCAGGGCTTGGTGTCATTTGTGTCAATAGTTGTAACGCTGTTGATAGTGTGGTTGTTGTTTCGTGGTTAAAAAAAATAAGCCACAAAAAAAGATTGTAAGAAAAAAGGGCTTACAAATTATGAAGCCAGAAAAAAATTGTAAGATAATTTTCATAGCTAGGTTTGTAAACTCATATGAAGCGAAATTTTTGTAAGAGGAGAGCGTAGAAATAATGCCAGATGGACTATATACCCACATAAGAGAAGAAAACTGGGGAAAAAACCAGTCGCAGCCAGAATTAAAAAAACATATTCTGGATGAATTAAAACAATTGCAAAGCTTGGTTGATGGTTACGCTACCGCGCTCGAGAACCATCCACACGCAAAGCACGAAAATCAGTTAATATATATCCAGAAATTTATAAACAGGATACGTTATAGTGTAACTACCTACTACTAAAGCTCTTTTCTTTTCGCTTGCGCTTGCCCGGTAAATTTGCTATACTGTGTGTGTAGAAGTATATCCACAATTTATTGAGGAACCAAAAATATGAGCAATTCAGAAAAGGAAAACAGGCGAGACCATCTAGTTCATGCATGGCAAAACCGCTATAGGTTGCAGCAATCAATATTGCGCGAACCTATCGACCCGGTATACATGGAACAATACGCGGAGTTTATGGCAGATCTTGATAGGGGACCAGATCTCGGGACCGAACCTCGGGCCGATAGCAACTATGACAAGCCGGGGGACGTATAGGCATGGACATTTATATTCTTAATGCTTTTCTTGCTCTATTCCTACTTACAGGGTTCGGAGCTATTTGTGTATGTTTGGGCTTTATAGCGCAACTATATCACACGCGTTATGTAGCTAATAAGAGAAAAGGGGACC
>TARA_R100001594_G_scaffold83702_2_pt1 | contig 18809 bp, 14 predicted proteins | sample TARA_R100001594 | Tara Oceans TARA_R100001594 (sample SAMEA2622752) | marine metagenome | biome: marine biome (ENVO:00000447); feature: marine epipelagic mixed layer (ENVO:xxxxxxxxx); material: "saline water (ENVO:00002010), including plankton (ENVO:xxxxxxxx)" | depth 150 m | reverse complement strand
CAGGGCCAGAAAGGGTTATTTACCCCTCCGGCTTTTTCTCACTGGTATTGTTTAAAAACGCAGGTGGAATCCAACGACCGTGGACAGTGGTACAGTTATAGTATTACACAGGAGCGGGTCCTAGGAGAAAACGAAGCTGAGTTATTTAAAGACGCAGAAGAGTTTTCTAAGTTTTGTTCCGACGGAGGAATGGATCAGTTAAGTGGTCCTAAAACTTCCGCTATAGAGGACAAGTCTTCTACTAAAGAGTGGGAAGACTAAACTCTTTGGACCCCAACGATTCCCCCGGTTTCTGTTGGGGTCCTTCCTTTAAGGATATATGGAAAAGTTTGCAAAAAAATTCATGGAAATATTTTCTGGCTTGGACAGAGCACACGGTATATATGAAATAACTGGTCAGAAAACTACAACCAAAGGAGTAAAGAAAGACGGTCGTGGGAGAACCTTACAAGAGCCTCTCACTTTGGATTTGTGGATAAGTCATTTAAAAGGAGATATTTCTATAGGGGTTATTCCTCTTAAAGATGATGAGACTTGTCAATGGGGATGTATTGATGTGGACGAATACCCTATTGATACAAAATCTTTATTAACTACTATTGAAGATATGTCTCTTCCTTTAGTTCCTTGCATGACTAAATCGGGAGGAGTTCACCTATTCTTATTTACTAAAGAGCCTGTTCCGGCTTTTAAACTACAAGGAAAATTAGAAGAGATTGCTGCTGCCATGGGTAGAACAGGGGATGAAATATTTCCTAAGCAATATGAATGGTCAAAACAATTACCAAAGGAGAAGCAAACAGGCAATTGGTTAAATATGCCTTATTTTGCAGGTGATGATACGGCTCGGTTTGCTTTAGACTCGGACGGAGAAGCTGCCGATATAGAAGATTTTTTCAAGATAGTAGAAAAGAAAGCTATTACTGAGCAACAAATTGATGAGTATGTTCCTGTTAAGAAAAGCAGAAAAAAACAATTACCTAAAGGGGACAGTCTTTGGGATGAAGCTCCTCCTTGTTTAGTTCACATGAAACTGAATGGGATTCCCGAAGGTATGAGGAATAATGCTCTTCTTAATTATGGGGTGTTTTTACGCAAGGCCTTCCCGGAAGGAGAAGAATGGAAAGATAAGCTTCAAGACATTAATAAAACAGTGTGTACAAAAGCTTTATCGCACAGTGAATTAAACACTATTATTCAGAGCCTAGAAAAAACAGAATATAGATATCAGTGTAGTAAGGAGCCGTTAGCTAGTTTTTGCCAAAGTGGTATTTGTATTACTAAACGATATGGCATAGATGCTTCTGAAAGAGAGCCTAACTTTGGCGGACTGCGTAAATATTTAACGGACCCTCCTCTATGGCATTTAGATATGGACGGTAGAACCATTGTATTAGATACTAAACAACTGCATAACTTCTCCATGTTTCAACAACGCTGCATGGAAGTTTTAAATCAATGTCCTCCCGATATAAAAAAATCGGATTGGGTAGCTAGGCTTAATAGTTTGTTACAAGATGTTCAAGAAATTGATGTACCTTCTGATATGACTAAGCAGGGATTACTTCAAGAAGCTGTCTATGAATTTTGTCGTTTGTCTGAATCAGCTTCTCGTTTATCTATTGCTTCCAATGGGGTGTACAGAAACGAAGAAGATGGAGAAAGGGAGTGGTGGTTTACTGGTAGGGACGTAGTTATATTTATTCAAGAGTTTAAAAAAATGCGTAATATAAAAGAAGCAGAAGTATTTACAGAACTAAAAGAAATGGGGGCGTCTAATATCTCTAAGTACATAGATAAAGCAGTCGGTAATAAAAAGGTATGGGTATTGGATGTAAAAGAGATTGGAGAAGGCTTGTTAGAAGCTAAAGATTTTAAAGCAGAAGAAGAAACAAAGGCATGGGAATAAATAGAATTACAAAATACTTTGGACCCCCTGGCACTGGTAAGACTACAACCTTGATGAATATTGTTGAGGACTACTTAGACAAGGGAACTCCCCCAGAAAAAATCGCTTTTATTTCTTTCTCAGTTAAAGCCGCCGAAGAGGGAAAGAATAGGGCTCATTTAAGATTCGGATTAGGTTTTGATGAAATGCCTTACTTCTGTACCAGCCATGCTTTTTGTAAACGCATCATGGGGATTTCTCAAGTAATGAATGGACGTCACGTCTTTGACTTCTTAGAAGAGTATAAGTTCAATTTAACTAAGAAATATCCTAATGATAAAAGAGCCTTAAGGTCCGTGGTCCAAGATCCCTACTTTGATATTATTGAACGTGCAAAAACCAATTGTCGTTCCTTAAAAGATGAGCGCTTGTCTTTAGCTAAAGAAGATAGAAAAGGAGTGGTCATACACATGTTGGAACCCATAGCTGAAGCGTGGGAGAATTTTAGATTATCCAGGGTACCGCCTGTGTATTCCTTTGCGGATATGATTACCAAGTTCTTAGCTGAAGGTACTGTACCTCCACTTGATGTACTCATAGTAGATGAAGCACAGGATCTGGCAGAATTGAACTGGCAATTAGTAGATATGTTAGCTAGTCATGCAGATAAAACATTTATTGCTGGGGACGATGATCAAGCTATATATGAGTGGAATGGGGCTAGACCACAGCGTTTTATTAACTATCGGGGAGAGCATGTAGTGTTGGATCAATCTTTTCGGATTCCTTCTTTGGTTCATCCTATTGCAGAAAAAATATCTCGAAGGATTATTTCAAGAGAACCAAAAAGTTATAAACCCAGAAAAGAAAAAGGTACAGTCAGTAATGTTGCCTCGGTGGAATTATTACCTTTACAAAAAGGCAATTGGTTGGTACTAGCCTCTTGTGACTATATGCTGACAGATGCTTCTAAGGGTTATAATGTTAGGAAGTATTTAATTGATAACGGGTACCCGTTTATGCATAACAATTATAGATATATTCCTCGTAAAATGATGTCGGCTTTAGATGTATGGGAAAAGATAAATAATAAAGAAGACGTAACTTTAGGAGAACTAGACGATTTATATAACTATCTAGGAAAGACTGGAGTCAAGCGAGGTTTTTTAACTCAAGTGAGTCAAGCACCAAACAAAGCACAGACAGTTAACGTAAAAGAGATAGTAGATAATTATGGACTTAAACCCGACTGTTTAGGTCGGGATTGGAAAGAAGTATTTGAAAGAACGATAGACGTAGAAAGAAGAAGTTTTATAGAGAAAGCACTAGAGAATGAAGAAGATTTACATGGAGAACCACGTATTGCCATTTCAACAATACATCAGGCAAAAGGTGGGGAAGCGGAGAATGTTGCTGTGTACTTGGATTTATCCAAAGCACAAAAGCGGACTTCAATGTTACAACCCGATGGGCTGCACAGACAATTCTATGTTGCGATTACAAGGACGATAGATAATCTTTATTTAATTCAAGCCCAAGACGATTACTATAGGTATGTTATATGAGTTTTGTTTATAAACCCCCAACGGAGTGGATACCACCCGATTCGTTTCCTACAGAAAAATTATGTCAGGCAAAAGAAATAGCCATTGACCTTGAAACTAGAGATCCTCACCTAAAAGAACTAGGTCCAGGGTACATTAGAGGCGATGGTGAAGTAGTTGGTATTTCCTTTGCGATCGAAGGCTATGAGCACTATTTTCCTTTTGGCCATGAGACAGGATTTAATTTCCCCAAAAAGAAAGTCATAGACTTCACCAAAAAAGTTTGTGTTACCAACAGCGATAAGGTATTTCATAATGCCACTTACGATGTAGGCTGGTTAGCCAAAGAAGGAGTCCCTGTTAAAGGCAGAATTATTGATACTATGGTGGTTGCTCCCCTTATTGATGAGAATCAATATTGGTATACGTTGAACGCATTGGGTCGTGAATACGTTAACGAAGGAAAAACCGAATCGGATTTGAATGAAGCCGCAGCCGAGTGGGGACTGGATCCCAAGGCTGACTTATGGCGCTTACCATCCGCATTTGTTGGGACTTATGCCACACAGGACGCGGCCCTCACACTTAAATTATGGAATCACTTTAAGTTATTATTGGAGGAACAAAACCTTTGGAATATTTTTGATTTGGAAATAAGTGTGCTTCCAGTCATCTTAGCCATGAAACAAAAAGGGGTTAGGGTAGATCTGGAACGTGCTGAGACTTTAAAGAAAGAATTAATTAAACGTGAAAAGAGTATTGTTCAAAAAATTAAGAAAGAAGCAGGAGTGCCAGACGTTCAATTGTGGGCAGCCAACTCTTTATCCAAAGTATTTGATTCATTGAAGCTGACTTATTTAAGAACTCCAACAGGATTACCTAGTTTTACTAAAGCCTTCTTAGAAAACCACTCGCATCCAATAGCACAGTTGATCCGGGAAGCCAGGGAAGTAAATAAAACTCACAGCACTTTTATTGATTCTATCTTGAAGCATGAACACAATGGAAGAATACACGCAGAAATTAGGCAGCTAAAAGGGGAAAGTGGGGGGACTGTTACAGGTCGGTTGTCCATGAGTAATCCGAACTTGCAACAAGTCCCCGCACGAAATAAAGAGATCGGTCCTTTAATCCGTTCTTTATTTCTCCCTGAAGAAGGAGAGCAGTGGTGCTCTGCTGATTTCTCCCAACAGGAACCGAGGATACTTACGCATTATGCCAGTCGTTCCAGATACGATGGTGCGGATACTATTGCTGATGCGTATCACGAAGGGGATGCTGACTTTCACCAAGAGGTAGCAAATCTAGTGGACATCGACAGAAAGACAGCAAAGACTATTGGTCTTGGCATTATGTACGGTATGGGTAAAGGTAAGTTAGCGGATCAGTTAGGAGTAACTGTTGATGAAGCATCTGAAATATTATCTAAGTTTAATACCTATGCACCTTTTGTTAGACAACTTGCCGATTCTGTAATGAGAAGTGCTAATCAGAAAGGCTATATAAAAACTATTCTAGGCAGGCGTTGTCATTTTGATATGTGGGAACCTCTTAAGTATGGCACCGGTAGACCGTTGAAACATAAGGAAGCGGTGCATGAATATAATGGAGAAATTAAAAGAGCCTTTGTTTATAAGGCGCTTAATAAATTAATTCAGGGATCAGCAGCCGATATGACTAAGCAGGCCATGGTCCATTGTTATGAAGCGGGTTACCTTCCTCTTTTACAAGTACACGATGAATTGGTATTCTCAGTTAAAGATGAAGAAGCGGTAAAGGATATTTGTAAATTAATGGAAGACGCAGTGCCTTTGGACATTCCCAACAAGGTAGATGCAGAACTAGGAAAGAATTGGGGGGATTCGATGGAAGCCCCTAATAAGAAAAATTAGGATATATCCTAAGTTTTAATGTATAATCCAAACTACAGGAGTAAAGATGGATACAAATAAATGGAAAAGTGTAGCAATACGTAAAGAAATTGTTGAGTTAGCAGCTGACATCGGTGAAAAAACCGAAAGGCCTACGAGCAATGTCTTTGCTTATGGCATTAAGAGATTAAAAGAAGATCTCGATAAAGGTCGTTTGCACGAAGTACCCAAGGTGTAAATATGAAACACGAAATACTGTACGAGTCTCCGTACGAGTACGGTGTGTTCTCTAGCGAAGATCGCAAGAACGGAAGGTTCTATGACTGTAATGGGCAGAAACTTCCCTCGGTAACTACTATTTTATCGGCTACTAAAGAAGGTGATAGCCTAAAGAAATGGCGTGAAAAAGTGGGTGAGGAGGAAGCGGAGAGGATCAGAATAGAGGCTGCGACAAGAGGAACATACATGCACGACATTCTGGAGCGCCAAATTCGTGATGGTAATATCTGGGACTACAAGCCTGAGAACGCGGAACAAAAGCGTGCTTATAAAATGGCCTGTACGATCATGGACGAAGGGTTTCCTAGTATCTCCCAGGTCTACGGCTGTGAAATCTCTTTGTATTATCCGGATAAATACGCCGGTAAGTCTGATGTCGTTGGAATTCATAACGACGAACTGTCGATCATGGATTTCAAACAAACCAATCGACCTAAACGTAGGCAATGGGTGTGGGACTATTTTCAACAGCTTGCTGCGTACGCTTTAGCACACAACGAACTCTACGGCACGGACATAGAGAAAGGAGTTATCCTAATGTGTTCAGTGGACTGTCTCTATCAAGAGTTTGTTCTTGAAGGGGACGAATTTAAACGAGCTGCCGATACTTGGTTGGAACGGGTAGAGAAGTTTAGTCTTCCTCCCACTCCTCCCACGGAAGAGGAAGTTCAGGGTTCCCTAATAGAGAAATCTTAGATCTTTCTAGTATATCGTATTTTGCCTCTAAAATTATTTTTGGCCATCTTCTTGTAATTAAATCTGGATCTTTTCCGTCTTTAATTTGCTGTTGAATCATGGCTAATGTTTCTTCGTCAAAAGATTCTTGATAAGAGTCAGGAATCTCCCAAGGGGTAAATATTCCTTGTTCAATATTGTCAATAAAATCTGATCCCATCCCCTTTCCTAAGCGATCCATTTGTTTTTCGTACTCTTCCGGATTTACTTGCAAAAGCTTAACAGCTTGAATGCTGTCATAAAATTCTTGTTGTCTTTTGAACCACGCGTCTTGAGTTGTCTCCCACGCATACGATATTTCTTCTTCAGTTACTTTACCAGATTTAAAAGCTGTTTCTTTTCCCATCATAGGCTGAATTTTTTTCTTAAAATAGCTTTGAAGATTACTGACTATATAAACCATGCTTCTAGTAGGGTCAGGTTTAACAGGACTTAACCCAACTGCCTTAGCTAAAGCCTCTAGTTCTGAAGTAGTTTTTCCAGTGGAAGAAAATCGTCCTTCACCTTCTTGAAACGCTTGATATAATTTTGCTCCTTGATCATATACTCCAGGTGCCACATCTCCCCATACATATCCAAGTATTTCTACAACTTGATCTCCTAAAGGTTTTGCCTCGTTATAAACAGGTTGTCCTGACACTGGATCATAGTTTGCAAGTACAGCAGCCTCTGCTCCAGGAGCTATTGCTATATCTGTGTAGGCATCAGTAAATTCTACTATCCACTCCCAAATACCATTCAATACATCTTTGTCCCAACTTTCATCTCCTCTCCTTTCTGCCTCTTTAATATTTTTCAAGATAATTGGCCAAAATTTAGATATATCAGACCAAGGTAGAATATAATTTCCATTAATTCCCCAAAAACCTCCACCATCTTTTGATGAATCCATACCAGAAGTAGGAATTATTCTGTCATTTTTAGCATAATCGGCACTTATTTTTTTGGCTGCTTCTATGTCCTCATCAGATATATCATTAATAATTTGCCCTGTGAGGGTAAGTAAATATCCTAAACCACCTGCTGCTAAGGTAAATCCTGTGGCCTTTTGCACAGGTGAACCGCCCCATCCACCGAAAAGGCGAATGGGTTTACTTTCCATAATTTCACTCCCATCCTCTTGTTTTACCAATACACGTTCATTGTATAGATTGTATTCTTCCATTAGCTCAGGTGAAATTTTAAATAGAGCTTGTTTCATAGCAATCTGTGGAATATTGAATGAAATTCTTGCCATTTCGGTTGGGAAGGCTATAAAGTTTCCAACAATAGCAATTTGTCGCCATGATCTAGCAAAACGTCCTACGTAGTCGTAATTAGGCATCCCCATACGGACATGATATGCAGCTATCTCATCAATCATGTCTTCTAATTTAGTTACATCTCTAAATGCCGTTGCCATATTTTGATTATGAACAACTTTCTTGCCCCCAATACTCTTCGTTGTTAATGTCTCCGCATATTCTCTAAGAACTTTAAGTTTAAGTATGTCGGGAACACCGGGTTCTGTATTTCTAAGTGCATCAATTTCATTTTCTATTTCAGAAAGACGTAAATTATTACCTATATTTTCAGGTAAACTTTTCTCTGCTTCTAATAGTTCAATTTGAGAATCTATTTCTTCTTGAGTTGATGGTGCATTACTATATTTTACAAGCTTATCTAATGCTTTCTTTAGTTTTATTCTTTCGGCACCCCATGCGGCCACCTTCCAAAAATCATCTGCTCCTGCATAAAAATCTTTCGCTCTTGTAAGAATTTTTTCAGGGAGGGCTGTAGCAACCTTACCTACTCCAGTCTGTTTAACCGTATACAGGTAATGAATAAACTGATTATAACTATTATATTCGCCACTAGCAGCTCTTGAAAAAATTCCTAAAATATCATTAAGTCTTACGCTTGTATTAATTAATTGAAGACGCTGAAGTTTTCTATAGATTTTTGAGGCCTTTCTTCCTCTTGAAGAAAGTGTTCCATCTGGAAGATATTTTACATCTCCCCACAACTCATTCCTTAAGGTTTCCATGGCAACTGGGAATGAACCAAGTTCATAATGACCGTTGCCTAAAAACATGATCGCACCTCCTACGAAGTTCCTTATCTGTGTGGCAGGACTCAAGACAATCTTACCAAATTGAGTAGCGGCTTTAGGAGCGAGAATAACCATTCTATATAAACTTACAAAATCACTATCAAAAAATCCGTGTCTCCCCCCTGCTACCTCAAGTTCGTTAGCAAATTCTGGTGTTGTAAATAGTCCTTCCAATGGATTAAACTCATTGGATTTAATAGGGACACTATAGGGTCCATCTTCAACTGGAGAAAAGTGCATTTCCCCAGGCATATCATTAATTTCTAATAGTTTCTGGTAAAGGTTTGCCATTTCCAAAAGTTTTCCTATTCTGGATACAGAGGTGGCCACGGCCAGGGCTGGATCAGTCTCTTCCCCCATTAGTTGTCTTAGAGGACGAGGTATTGTAAAACGCTCACGTAATAAGCCACCTTTGCCTGGTAGTAACATGGCTTCGTCTGCTGTTACTGCTTTTAATATACCTGGAAGTCTTGCTACATCACTAGCTGAAGTAAAAACCTCCTGCTTTAGTACAGCATCTACAAACTTTTGCGCATCTATTTCCTGATCCCAAGTTGGATCCTCCCTGTTAATGTAGTTTAAAGAAACAATTGCTCGGTCTATTAACTGTTGTGATTCTTTACTCCACCACTTTGAAAGTCTAGGATTCCAACCTAAAGCGGGCTCAAAAAGACGAAAAGAACGTGTTATGTATCTTCCAAGATTCTCTTCAACTAAGGGGCGTTCCTCTGCTGGGAGCAGGGACTCTGGGAATTGGTCTAAAATTTTTTGAGAAAGAGCATCAATAGTTTTACGAGAACGTAAGGCAATTTCACGGAGATTCTCAGGTAAAAACTCTAGGGCCATCCTTCTAATATTTGGACCCTCTAACATCATTTCTAATTCTTCTAAGTATTCCATTAGATCTTCTCTTATGCCAATATCTTCTGGGTTATTAGCTATCTGTTGCTCCGTTTTAGCAATCTCTCGTTCTACTCGTATTTTTTCATCTTCAGTTAGCTCTCTATGAGTACCACTTCTTCTTAGGTACTTCATAATTTGCCTGTCTGCGTCTGCCTTATTTTGAACTGTCCCATCCCTAACAGCCGCAGCAACAGCTACTTCCAAGGATTTTGCTAAATCCCTTGCTAAAGTATCCATTTCTTTTTGAATACCTATCGTTTCCTTGTGAGCTAGTCCAGCTATTAAACCCATTGGTCCCATGGGTCTAAATCTAGTATTTATAAAACCTATAAATTTATTTATAAAATCGTCTTGTTCATGTGGAAGCTGTCCTCTAGGCACACGGACATTTCCAAAACGATACTCAGATTCTTGGTGGCTATCTGTAAATTCTCCTAAAGTCATGCCTTCAAAGCCTTCATCTTTTGTTGACAGTTCGGCTCCACGTTCAGCTACACGTTCTTCAAATGTAGCCTCACCTGGTAAAAGGGCTCCGTATCTTTTAAATGATATAAATCTTGAATTAGGTGTACCAAAATTTCCTTCTTCATCAGCTAGTTCAACACTTAGTTCGCTGATATTCCCTGTTTTTGAAAGGAGTCTTTCTCGAACAGTGGGTGATATGTCTCTGGTACTTAAATTAAAAACTAAATCTGTTTTTTTATCATTAACAAGATGACCTATTTTTTGGTACTGTGCTTCAACAACGGTTTTTTCTTCAGCGAGCCAAGAAGCTAATTGAAGCTTACTCATTTTTTCGGTTTGTATATCTTTAAATAGCTTTGTAGCTAAAACTTGTTTTTCTAGTTCTTCTCTAGTAAATGTGTTGGAAAGATCCTCAACATATTGAACAAAGTGAAACATACCTAATCCACTTACGTCAGTGCTTCCTTGCGCGTGGAGATAAGAAGTAGCGGCCTGTTCCGCCATGGCTTCTCTAACTCCTTCTGTATCAGTAGGAGAAATGTCATTCCTAATCAGCCAATTTGAAAATCCTTCAAGACTACCAAACTGTTCTTCTAAGTAATCTGCCAATTCTACATCTGATTTTTCCTCTAATTCTTCTCTGTACTCTGCTACCAAATCTTCTTTATTTAAGTATGCTCCAACATCTTTATTAACTTCACGCTGGAGGACTTTGCCCCATTGTTCTTCACGTTCCAAAGCGTACATCTCTTCTATTATTTCTTCCCTTTTGGCTCCTGGTATGTCGGATAAAATATAACCGTTGGCTTCAGCCAATTCTTTTAATTGATTAGCATCCAATTGTCCTAACTCCCCTAATTCTTGCATTTTGAGAGTGACTAATGTATCCACTTCTTCTTTGGCTTTATCTCGCCATTCTTCTAAATCTGCAAGCTGTTCTTCAGAGGGAGCTTGTCTGTTTTTAACATTCTGTCCAATTGCTCCACTTGGTGCCCCACCAACTACACCTCCAACAACGCCTTTTGAAAAAGAATCTATGATTCGATCTATTTTCTCTTGCGTGGGAAGAGTTACATCCGTTTCATATTCTGCTGCCCAATCCTCTACAATCGCTTGTGCCCCTTCAGTTAAGCCTTCAATTGGTGCAGCCTTTAAAGCATTAACAATAGCAGCTTTAGCGACACTTTTTTTAACTCCTTGTTTGACAATCTGATCTACAAGGGCCTCTGCTCCAAATTGCTTAACCGCAGGAAAAACAATGGGTTTTAACATTATTGTTAAGGAAGCCACGTCTAAAGCAGCAATTGGAACACCAGCGGCTAAAGAAGTTCTAGGGGCTTTATAATCTTCTCCAGCCCTCTCCTTTATTTCTAAGTCAACTTCCCCTGTCCCTAAAACATAGGAAGGCATAAATAATCCCACTGCCAAACCGATTCCAGCTCCCCATGGACTTCTAGTCATTTTTGCGCCTGCTTTTAATCCTGCCCAACCACTAGCAAAAGAAATAACAAGAGGTGGGGTAACATCAGCCGAAGCCTGCCAAAGATAAGTTCCTATGTCTCCAATTTCTAAGTCTTCATCTTCATTTTGAAACTTCTTAACTAATTCACTTGCTTCAACAACCCTGCCTTGTTTTAGCTTTCTTTGTATTTCAGCTTCTTGTTCTTCAACGCCTCGCTGACCAAATTCTCTAAGTCTTTCCCATCCCGTTGCTTCCCCTAATACTCTCGCAAAGGAAAATCCCATTTGTTGTGTGGCATCAATAGAGCGTCCAAGAGTCTTTCCCCACGACAAAAGTTCTTCGTTCTCCTGTGGCATTAAGGAAGAAGTCTGCGATCTTTCGAGGGCATCTAGGTCAAAAACAGGAGGAGCTTCGGTTTCTTGTTCTAAAGACTCTAACTCTAAATTGAGAAGTGTTTGATTTTGTTCTTCTTCTAATTTATCTAAATCAAAAGTAAACTCATCCGGGGAGATAGACATAATTACCTCTAGCCAGCTTGATTAATCCATAGTGTAAATATTCTTCTCAATGCGTCAATTTTACGTGCTTCATAAGTAATGGAAGGTTCTTTGTCGAGTTTGTTTATTATCTGGTTTCTAGTACGAGCATAGAACTGAGGGAAGGATACAGTTTGATCCTGTATAGTTTTTGTCCCTTGATAAGCTGTTTGATCGGGAGGCATTTGTTGGTATCTTTCCATAAACATCACATCAACTAATCCTAAGTCAGCTTGCTTGCCCCCCTTCTTAAGCGCGTCAATCATATTCTCATAAGCAGCACTTAGATCACTTGTTTTTCCGTATATATCTTCTATAAGGGCCGCTGGTAATCTACCCATAGATGAGGCGCCACTTCCTCCCGCACTTAATAAGGCTCCTTCTGTTGCGATTTGATCTGCCAGTATTTTATCCATGGCCCCTGCTTCAGCGAGTTCGCCCACACTTTTGGCTGCTCCATGGTGTAGTATTCTTGGTAAATAGGACGAATGACTACTACGCGCTGCTTCGCCTATTTGTCCGGCAAGCGCTTTTCTATCTTTTAGGAGTTGATCCAATTTAGTTCTATCACCAACAGAGGACGAAGTTGTTCCCCTGTTTGCAGCTAAAATAGTAAAGGCATTTATATATTTTTTCCTTTGGTCTTCTGGTAAATTTAAAAATCGTTGCGGAGACATATTCATACCTAGTTCACTTAATAATTTCTGCGCTGCTATTAGCTCTTCTCGACTATGCACCACACCAGCATTTTGCATACCAGGTATAGTTGGATCAATTAGAGCCGTTAGCTCCTGCATAAATTCTTCTGTTAATAATGTTTCATCGAGTCCTTCAATATTATGTTTAGCCTGTATTTCTGCTACTTTGTTAGAAAACGCAATTTCAACAGATTTTGCTTGTTCTATCAGTTGTTCAATAGTGCCATTTGCTTCTGCGAGTTTCGCTGCATAACGTCTTAGTAGTTCTTCAAATTGTTTTTTTATCCCTTGCAGTTCAACCTGATATTCACCAGATCCTTGGTCCATGATCGCTGTTTCTTCGTCTATAGTTTCTTCGAGCATAGGTCCTGTGGGTGCCGTTGGTCCTATGTCCGATAACGGAGGATTAACACTCCCTGACATCATATTTAAAGCTTCATTAATTTCCTGATCACCTTCTTCAAATAAATCCATAGCAAGACCACCGCCCTGCATACCTGGTATAGGTTTAGGTGGACCCAGCGCTTGTGCTAAAGCATCGTGTAGAGAAATTAATCCCACAGCAAATTGATTAACGATGTCTGGAGAAAGGGTTAAGCCCCTTTGTTTTATCATTCTATTTAGGACCATAGCACGCGCTTGAGGAATACTAATTCCCATTCTAGTTGCGAGTTCTGCTACTTCATCGTTGATTGAAGGTTTTTCATCTCCTTCAAATAGTGCAGGATTATAGGGAAGCGTAATTGGTTCAGAAGTATCTGTTAAAGGATTATAGGGAAGCGTAATTGGTTCAGAAGTATCTGTTAAAGGATCGTATGGTCCCGCTGCTATACCGCCTGCTATACCGCCGTCTTCATACCCTGGCATAGGTACGCTTCCGCCACCCATCATATTAATAGGAGAAAGACCGGACACGATTCCGTGTTCACGGTCGGAGAACATTTGTCTATTTTTCCAGTTCATTAACCGCCTCCAAGTTCTTTCTGTATAACAGCTAAGGCTTGTTGAAGATTCATATTAGAGCCTCCGCCTGCCCAACCGGGAAGATTAAGTCCAAGGATACTAGAGAGTCCTCTCAAAGGATCAAACGGAGAGGCCATAGGATTCCATGTAGTTTGAGATCTTGTTTGTGGCATCATACCTTGCATCATATTCTGCCATCCTTGCATACGTTGCCACGGTTCCCTAGCCGTTCTTTTAGCAGCATCAAATTGGGCGCCGTACATTTGATCTTGTATGTCTCTGCCGACACCTCCCATTTGATTGAAAGCGTTTATTTGATTCATCAGTCCTTGCTGTCCAGTTATGCCGAGTTGTCCAAAGTTGCTTCCCATGGCTCCGAGTCCTTGACCCGCCGTCTGTGCGCCTTGCATAGCTTGTCCCCATCCTTTAGAACGTATACCACCAATACCTTCCATCATGCCACGGCCAAAGGCTCTTTCCCTTTCTTGTTCCATCAAGCGTCCACGTGATCCGCCAAAAGCACCAGAACTAATAGCTCTATCTCTATCGGCTATACCTCGTTGTAAATTTTGTTTTTGTAGGTCTTGCATGGTTTGTTGCACGACATCCGCTTCATAAGGGTTATAAAATTGCTGTATACCAGTAGGAGTGTAATACCCAGCCCCTGTTTGCATCATTTGTGAGCCTTGCTGTATGTAAGGAGTAAATCCCCCAAGTCCACCCGCTAATTCTCTGGCACGCATTTCATAAGGATCAAGTCCTGCTATTTGCTGGACTGGCATAGGTATAGGCTGCTTGGCTAAGTTTGCTGCCGATTCTAAAAAGCCACGGCGCATAGCACCAGCATACGGTTCTTCATAAGTAGCGTTTGTAGTTACTGGTGGATCTTGATAACTTGCCATTAGCTCATTCCCTCCCATTGTCTCATCATTTTATATAAATTCTGTGCCCCTACATTATCCACTGCTTTCTTTGTTATCACAAATTCACCAGGTTCTAATCTCGCTAAGGTAATATCACCTAAGCCTCCGCCCTTCATTCCAGGGGGAGTAGGAGGGGGTGCATTAGCGTAGGCTACACCAGGCATCAAAGCCGGTTGTAAATTCATCACGCGGTAATCAGGCAGGCTTTCTAATCCTCCGCCATAGGCTTCTTGACCTATGGGGATGTCCTGAGTCCCTTCATGTTTTTTATTCATATAATTAAGCAAAGCCAATTGTCCCAAGGTTCCTAGTCCACCGCCGTCTTGTCCACCGCCGCTTAAAATCCCTTGTCTTTTTCCGTCTTTGGAACCACCAAATCCTAGTAAATCTCCAATAACTTTTAACCATTGCGGAGTATCATAATCCTCCCCCACACCCATTCTTTGTAAAAATGTTAAGTCTTCAGCGTCACCTATATCAGGCATATCAAAAATCCCTGAAGGAATAGAATAAACGGGATCATCAGAGGTAAATAAGTCTTGATTAAAATAACTTTTTAGTTGTTCCTCTAAAGTTGGATCCGTGTTTGGTGGTGTAAATTTTGTAAGATTAGTTAAGTATTCGTCTATGTTAACATCACCAAGCCAATCAAATCCATAAGGATCAGTGGGCGTCGTATACGACTTACTAAAGTCTAAAGGATCTCCTGCAAAAAGATTATCAAAATTAAGATTATTAAAATCGTCCTCAAAAAAAGAACCTATTCCATAGTCGTCTTTGGGCATTTGGGATTCACCAAACATAGTCCCTTCTAAAAAGTCTTTTTCCCACCAGTTATCTTCTTCCCACCAGTTATCTTTTTCCAACCAATTATCTGCCATACCTACTTCTCATTTTCCTTATTAGATGCTCCAAAATAAAAGCTGGCTATTGCTGATACCAATCCACCTAAATAGCCTAATACTAAAGAAACTATGGTATCAGAATTTGCGTCTGGTGGCTGTAAAGTTACTAAAAATATATAGCCAACGAAACCAAACAAAGCCACTAAGCCAAAGATTCTTGGTGTCCAATCCTTAGCGAAGACTTTTCTAGCGTCTTGTATATCAGCTGTTTCCATGGCAAATATATCAACGTCCAATTCCTTCATCTTGATTTCAAAGTCTTTCTCCGCTTTTTTAAGCTCCATTAATTGCTCTGGTGTTGCATTCTGTATAGCTTGTTCTATCTTTTTGGGCTCTGGATCACAGCCAAGAACTTCCGCTACCAAGTTACCTGCCATACCACCCATAGGACCAGCTAATGCAGAACCTAGTGTAGGAGCTAGATTGCCTACAACATTCTTAAGTAATTTAAACTTCATTAAGGCTTCCGTGAATTCTTTTTATAGTTTGATACTTTACCACTTTTACCTGCGTTTTGTCTTGCTTTAATGGCTCTTAGACGCTTTTGCGCAGACTGTTTACTAGGAGAAATTCCTTTAGTGTTGGTTATTTTCCAACCGCCTTCTACTTTATTTATCGGCATTTAACACCCTATCCCTTAAGCGTGTGGCTCTTTCTCCTACTTGTGTAGACCACTTTGAGTCCATCATTTCCTCAGCAGCCTTTTCCCAATCAGAAGTCTGCATAGCAGCAATAAATTTTTTAAACTTGCTAAACCGAGGATAGCCTAAGTTGAAGCACATATTGGCTACGACTCTTTGTCTATTACCGTCTAAACTACGCCACCACGGTTCATTCATATCTAGCTCATCACATACGATTTTTATATCCTGCTGTAGGCAACTTTCAATGCGTTCCTTAGCTATAGGCGTACCTACTTCTTTACCGTATTCTTCATCTTTTTCAGTTATTAAATGTCCTACCCCAAATGTCGGATACCCCAAATGATCCAAATAGATTTCGTATTTGTATCCTTCGTCCAACATTAATTCATTCATTAGTGCAGATATATTCATTTTAAATCTATGGTTATAGTTCCGCCGGTGCTTACCGATAATGTGCCGACAGAACCAGTTGCTTCTAAGCCAACTTCTGTTCGAGTTGATATATCTTGCCATTTACTTCCTGTATATACCTGTAAAACATTTTTGTTGGTATTCCATATTACGTCCCCTGGATTAAATTTATTTTGAGATAGTTGTGTATTATTGTATTCGGGCGTTGCTGTCGTATCAAAACGTCCTAGGTTAATTTCCAAAATACGCACCATACGGTTATACAGTCCTGCATCAACTTCATTGAGAGCGATTGGTAAACGTGTTTCTAAAAGTTTCCCCATTACCTACGTCCATCCGGTTTAAGATCTAAGCGAGTATCACCTAAACGCCAACCAACTCCCAGACGGATTTCTTCTGAATTATCATCATCGGATTCAATACGTAGAGCAACTTGCCTTGCGCGTATACGGGTATCTAATTTTTGCGTGGACGCAGTAACTGTTTGTGTTGTGTCCGTAGATAAACTGTCCCCTGGAAAGTTTCTTGATTTCAACACAAAATTAATGGTTTGTCCTGTTCCTCCGTTCCCTGTGAATTTAACATCAGGAATAACTTTACGTACAAAACTGAAATAGTCTCCATCCTCTAAATCAAAATCACTGGATTCAATAAAAACATTATCCATTGGAGAGCCGTCTGCATCATTACCTGTCTCATGCTTATATAAATACTGTGTAGAACTTGCCTCTCCCGTAGCTCTTGGAAAAGATACAATACCTTCATCTAGCCACGCATAGCGAACTAATTGACCAATAGTCCATGTTCCTTCTTCATAGTTATAAACCACATAACGATCAATTTCTATACTATCTGCTGATGGGTAAAACCAGCCGACTTCATTAAATTGTTTATTTACAAAGCCAAATACTTTATAAGCTTGGTCTTCATTAAAATCACTAAACACATAGTAATGTACACTGCACGGAACAGGATTTACATTACCGTCATATCCATAAAACCCTTTATGATCCATCCAGAAAACACCTCTTGGTGTATTGACGACTGCTTTAGGTCCAATTAGTCCTACACCTTGGTTAATTAAATTAATTCCAAAAGTATAGGGTGCTCCAATGAATTGCATAGAATACATAGAAGTATCTGTCCAAATTAAAATTTCTTCTCTTGATGAAATACCACCGACGATCGTAGATCCAGAAGAAATACGTAAAGACCCAGCTGTATTGGTTGCTTTTGGCTCCCAATCCGCTGCGTTTTCTTGATCACTCCAACAAATGAACATAGAATCCAGGCTACCTGTCCTAGCTGTTCCACCAGCATTTAAAGGATCTGATCCTAAACAAATAACATGTCTATCTTTCTGAGAAACTAAAACTTGTAAAACTTTAGTTGGGGTTAGATTGGCGCCCGATAAAGAACTAAAAGCCACGGCTCTAGTACCAATCCCAGTTGAAGTATCCCAATAATAAATGCCCCCCAGTCTAACTCCCATGACTAAATCTTCTCCAAAATTATCGTGACTCCATACTCTTAATTGGTTAGTTACGTCTAATGCTGAACTACTTCCCCAAGTTCCACTATTCCAACCGTCTAGGCCCCAACCAGTTCCTTGGACGTAGTTATCAAGTCCTACATTTATTTGATACGTTCCAACAACACTGCTTCCACCATTACCGCTGTCGGAAGAATTAGCAGTTACTTCTGCTCCGTCTGTGTCTTTGGCTTCTATAGTGTAGCTATTAGCGTTTACAATAGTTGCTATCTGGTATTCTTGATTAAGAACAGTAGCTGTAATAGTACCACCTAAAGTAGCAGCACCACTAAAAGTTACATAGTCTCCTTTAACTGCGCCGTGTGCTGTATCAGCTACGGTAAGAGTGGCATCCCCATTAGTGGCTGAAAAGGTTACATCTCCTGCTGAAGTAGTTGCTCGTATTGGTGTTACATCCGTAAAGGCAGTACCTATTTCTATATAGTATTTGCTAGTGGTACCTAAGCCTAAAAGACGCGTGCCCTCTAAATCTATCCATCCGTAAAGAGCACGGGAAATTCCTGTATAAGAATTAAGAGATTGCTTTTCCCAACCTCCTATTTTTTCTGGTTTGTCTTTTCTAAATCGAACTAAATTGCCGTTATACCAACCACCTTCGTTGCTATAATCAGTTCCTTCACGATTTATTCCAGGCTTGAATATATATTTGGCGTAGGGCATTGTGCATTATTTTTTAAAATTTAAAGCTAAAAAGTTTATTGCCTTGTTTATTTTTCCAACAAAAGCATCATCTTTTGTATTCTTTGTATGTGGTGCAATAGCTGCCATTATTGAAGCTATTGCTATTGTCCATACTATTATATTTATTATTGTCCAAATCATGTTAAAACACCTGTCCTGATAAAATTGTTGCCATACCCACTACGAGGGATAACAACGTGGTTAATATTAATACTTCTAATCTCTTAATGCGATAAATAGTTTCACGCCATCTTTCA
>TARA_R100001594_G_scaffold72177_1_pt1 | contig 18868 bp, 28 predicted proteins | sample TARA_R100001594 | Tara Oceans TARA_R100001594 (sample SAMEA2622752) | marine metagenome | biome: marine biome (ENVO:00000447); feature: marine epipelagic mixed layer (ENVO:xxxxxxxxx); material: "saline water (ENVO:00002010), including plankton (ENVO:xxxxxxxx)" | depth 150 m | reverse complement strand
CCACATTTTTGGCATTTATTTGATTCTGTTAAAAACTCACAGCCCTTGCATATATCCCATCTTATATCTAGCACATCCTGGTCATAAATAAGTGTTCTTTTAACACTATTTGGTGCTGTTCTCATATCAAGGCTATCATTTATTTCTGCAAACTGATTAGCTTCTATTCTTGCTTTTTTATTAAGAAAATAAATAGATATTGCTCTTAATACTTCTAATATCCATTCAACTATAATTAGCTTAGCCGATACCAAAATCTGTTCCCCGTCTTACTGCTTCTTTAATATTTTCAGCTAATTCACCAGTTACAAAATCCTGTGTTAATACATTGCCTGATACATTGACTGTAATACCTGATCCTTGTGGCCCATCAATGTTTGGCCCTTCTAAAGGAGTGATTTGAACTGATTCCGCCCCGTTTTCTCCTGCTAAAATCATAGTTGGTTCAGAAACCACTTCATTCATACCTGTCGCAGCCGCTTTGAAATCACCTATAGATTGACTTATTTTCATTGCATTTCCTATACCTTTTGATAGTGCAGTTGCATACATAACCCAACCCAAAGGCGTTGGCCCGTACCCTGTTGGTGGCTTTGAAATAGCGGAATTTGCTGCTGAAAATGCATCAATCATTGCCGCTGTTTGTTGCATTCTAGCTGCCACTTTTGCACCTCCAACCAAAGTATTTATTTGAGCTGCTGTTTGTCGCATTAATTTCACTTTCGATTGGCGTTCTTTTTCTTCTTGAGCTAACCTTGCTTTTGATTGCTCTGTGCTTAAATCAAATTCTGATTCTTTAAATTTCTTTAAATTTTTTTCGAATTCAAATGCTCTAACTGCTCTAGCGTGTCTTGACTGGTCACGATCATGTCTTAATATTTCTTTTTCCCCTAGCAATTCTTCCAAAAGCCCTCGCTCTTGCAACTCTTGTCGTAAGGCTTTTATTTTTTCTACTTGAATGTCTGTAAGTATATTAATTCTAGACATCGCATGGGCTAAATGAACTAAATCTTTATCTGATGATTTATTAATAACATCGTTAAATTCTTGCATAGCTAATTTGTTGCCTACTATTAAGCTTACTTGCTTTTCTGAAAAAGCTTTTCTAAATGCTACTAAAACCTCAGATGTGCCTTTCGCTATAGCTTTTAAGGCGTTTGCAACTGGTATTAATAAAGGTTTTAATAAGTCACCAAAGTCTTCTGCTGTATCCCCTAATGCATTCGACATTTGCTTCAATTCACCAGTAAATGTTTTAGCCTGTTCTGTTGCCTGGCCACCAAAAACATCTGCTACATTTTTGGTTAATGTTTCTAGTCTTTCAGTCGAACCAACAGCTCCTTTTACTTCAATTCCATATCTGCCTAATGCATTTGTAGAAGAGCCTAAAGATTTAGCAACCATATCGGCAGCAGCATTTAAGTCCATTCCCTTCGCAGCTGCTAGGTCCAGGGTAGCTTCTGTTGCTGCCTTAACTTGTTCCTCATCATCAATAAATGCAGCAATTAATGCTTGAGCAGAAATTATAGCTTCATCTCCAAATGCAGTTTGTGTTTGTAAAGCAGAAGCTTGATCTAATAATGCTTGAGATCTTCTTCCTAAAGCTGTAGCTAATTTTTTCTCTGCTAACTCTTGCTCATTTGCTGCTGAAACAGCTTTAGCAATACCTGTAACAAAGCCACCCAATGCAAAAGAAACTAGCAATAAATTATTTCTTAATGCTCCCATAGATCTACGAAGTCCAGAAGTCGCCACCCTCATCCTATCTAAATTACCATTAGCACCTTTTGCTTTACGCTCAATATCTTGTATTTGCTTACCTGTGTCTTTTAACTGCTTGTTGGCTTTCTGATTTTGAACCTGTAATTTTATTTTTAAATCATTATCTGGCATTTTTAGCTTTCTCCATTAATCGTTTTTCTCTAATTTGAAGTGCTTGTTTGATGATATAGAATTTTTCGATCCAGGAAGCAGGAGTATTGTTATAGCTCCCTGAATATGGTGGAGTATTCGTTTCAGTACAATAAATATACTTTGATATATCATCTTGAAATCTTTCATCTACAATATTATTAAAACAACAAAAAAAAGGAAGTTGTTCAAAAATATTAATAAGTGTAGAGAACGAGCTTCCTTGCGTTTTATTCTGCATTGTTTCTGATTCTTCTTTAAGTAACCCAATATATTTCCATACATCTTTGATATTTTTAATTAATATTATTTTTCCTTTTTCATTGTTTAAAATACTTCTAAAATGATAAGGAAGATTATGCCACTTGCACCCCTTGCACTCTTGGTCTATTAATACATTTAAACCGAGGACAAGGGCTTCGTGGGGTTTATTACTTGTGCATCCTTAATTAACTCTGCAAGTTCTGTTTGCTCTTCTTCAGATAGTCGCATAATTACATCATCTGGTGCAACTTCTCCATTATTTGCTTTCCAGTCATCTAAACCTGCCAAGCCCTTTTCTATCCATGCATCTTGACATTCATTTAAACCCTCAAACATATGAGAACCATCAGGATAATTGCGAATTTTTAAATGATTTTTACATTCTCTAATCTCTGGCCTAGATAGTTTTCGGATTTTTACCTTCTTGCCTGTCGTGAGTGTTTTTTCTTCGGTCATGCTTTTATTCCTTTATTTATGTCATTTTAATTGTTGCTAAATTACCACCAGCATCTGCTCCACTTGTTGCAGTAAAATCAACTGTTTGAAAAACTCCCTCTTCTGCCATATCGTAGCTTATATTAGAAACATTAATAGCAGGTAAACTAAAATCTATACTAGAGCCATCACCAAGTGCTATAGCAGCAGTAGTATTTGCTTTCCAAAAGGTATCGTCATTTACTTGCTGTAAGCTATCAGATTTCATAGTTATAGATCCTGTTATAGAAAAGTTACCACTCCTCACATAGCCATCTGTTTCTCCAGCAGAGCCTTGATAACCAACTCTACTTGCTGGATTAGATATAGTTAAAGAAAAAGATCTAACAACAGCGGCATCTCCACCAAAAGTACTTGTTGTGCAATCAAATAACCCTTTGGCCCAGTCAGATGCACTTGTGTCCGCTGACACGCTATTAGATTCTATAATAGGTTTATAGCCAGACATAAATTGACCTGAAGCTCTTAATGCCCCGCCATCTGTTCCTGCATCCATAGACAGAGTTAAATTTTGCAATATAGCACTATGCATATAATGATCTCTAGAAGTTAAAGGGTTTTGCACTATAATAAAAGCACACTTATCCTCATCTGCATCATCTCCATGTGCATAAACTGCTGGTGAGATAACAGCATCATAAACAATAGATGTAGTAATAGTATCACCATGCAATGGATGCATTAAATGTAATAAATTTTGTATGCCTTTTTCATTATCAACTAGCCAATTAAAATCCCATGTCCACATTCCTGACCCATAATGATTTATTATATCTTCTGCTCTTAATGTTCGGCTTCCAGATTTAGCCACTTCTGCTCTCTGGTATGCAGCCGAATAATCAAACATATTTACTGGTGAATCTACTCTCATTAAAACTTTACTTGATGAAACTGCATTAGCATCTTGTGTCGCAGCTCCGATAGCCCCTGCTGATGAACCAGCATTGTTATCAGCGATACCCACAATAACACTAAATTCTCTTCCTGAATAAGCTTGTGCCATTATTTTACTCCTTTACTATAATATTATTATTTAGCCAATCTTTGACTTGTTTATTGTTTTTATTAAGAGATACAGATTTACCATCTGATAAACTTTTATATTCTGGAAAGTTATTATTATACATTTCTGAAAACCTTACAGGATCTGTCGCTTTATACTTTGTTGATGCTTTTTTAACTTTTCCAGCCATAATATACCCCTTAATTTATTAATCTTCTCTTATTATTTTACAATTAAATACATATTTTACTGTATTTAAACCCTCTATCTCTTCTTCTTCACCAACAAATTCATTGATTGCAAAACCCTCACATACACCATCTATCCAAGTATGTGTAGTTGAATTTATAGTTGTGCTTTTAGATTTGTTATTAAATAATAATTGATAAATTCTCTCTGCATCGCTATAAAATTGCTTATAAAAGGATTCTCCTGGCTTATTTTCTCTTACATATAATGCTATTTCAACATTATATTGCTTCTGCCATGCTGATGCAACATACATTTCTGTTTCTGCTTCTGTTCCCCAAATACGAATACTAAATGGATCTCTATGCTTAATCTCTGGAGCAATGTATATTTTTCCATAGTTGTATTCAGATATAAAAATATCCCTTAGAGGATCTAAACAATAATCAAAAAATACATTTTCGTAAGTAATAGCCATTATCTTCTCGTCATTGTTACTGAACCTATTGAAGAGTTATCAGCATCTATTGCTGATGAGTGAACTTCAATCTCATATTCATCGTTTGCATTTGTGACAGCAGTTGAAACATCATCTCCCGACCATCTTAAAAATAATCCAGATGTTATAGGATCATAATCTCCTGTTATTTTTTCTTCTGTTTTTACTTGATTGTTTTTCAAATTAGAACTATCTTTTACCCAGACTGAATATGTCGATGTTCCTATTGCCCCACCAGTTATAATCTTAACTTTTATTAAATCGTAGCCCCATGCATTATAATGGCCCTTTAATTCAACTGGTCGAAGATCAGACCCAGAGTTAACAGAAACCTCTCTTATAACTCCCTTTGATGAATCAGATGTTACTGCATGAGGTAAAACAATTGTTCCAGATTTTAACCCATCAAGTATTTCATCAAGCTCACTTTTAAAAGGATCAATTATTTCATTATTGGGATCATAGGCTTTCAATAATAAAATTATTGATTGCAAGGCAGTTGCATGAACTATCATTTCTGGGTAATTGCCTTCTCTATCTTTCATTATTTCTCTAGACATTCTATTATCTAAATGAGATTCTATTAACCTGGAAGCTTTTCTTCTAATTCTTGTTTTTATTGTCGCCCAATCATCTCCTGCTTCCATAATCATATCATTAGGGCTTGTGTTAGATGAACCGAAATAATACCATAGCCTATCTGTCGAAGAATCATAATACCACTCTCCTACTGCATCTACAGCTCCGCTAGAAGCTTGTGCCGCACCTAAATCCTGGCCATCTTTAAATAATCTTGTTACTAATCCTGAATTATATACATAACCATAATTATCATCTATTGTCCAGTTATACAGTCTTCGCTTTAAGTCATATTCGGATATATGTGGGTATACATCCTGTAAATCTCGGTCTGTACAATATTCTATAGTGCTTGTTAAAGCCATTAATAACCTCTCTTTTTAGGTTTTGGTTTAATAGGTTTCTTTTTGTATTTAGATTTTGGCATTAAAATACATCCACCTTAATTTCAGCAGTTACATTCTTATTGATTACATTAGCATGAAGTGCTGACATAGTGCTTGTATCTTCTTTATCTGCATCTATTTTACCTGCAAATGGTGTATCGTGGGCAACTTGTATTTCAAACTCTGCATTTGGCATATCACTTATATGTAAATTAAAAGCACCTGTTTCATAGTTTATTTCACCTACAACATCACCTTTCCACATTAACTGACCTTGCCCATTATCATAGCAAATTGCATTCATATTAGGTGTTTTTTGATAAGTTAAAGAATCATACACACTAACAGGTTGTATAGCAGGAGCAACAGGTGCATTAACCATTGCTATATCAGGAAATATACCTGCACTTCCACTAAATACATTTGTTCCACTACCTGCATCTGCAAGTAATATTTTTGATCCATTTGTTCCATCGTGTGGTGATAAATTTGAATGTGATTCAAACCTTAAAGCACCATTAACTATTGATACTGTGCATCCATATCCAAATAAGCCATTTCCTGCTGTTCTTGTCGCTGTTTCTATTGCATCATTTATCTTTTTTATAACTCCTAGACTCCCCCCAAATAGGACTGTTGATGTATCAGTTGTAAAGCTAACAGTAGTAGCAGAAGAATCATCTATTGTTAAATTAAAAGCATAAGCTGTTCCTGTTGTTAATTTAGATGATGTTGATGCTGTTATAGGTATATTAGAAACCCCTGTTCCACCATCTGCACCTGTGCCACCCATCATAACATCTTGATATGCTTTTGAATAAAATCTAAATGCAACTGACCCTGCAACTACTCCAAATGTTTCATTGTCTGCTGTAGCATCTTTTCTTCCATATCCAAAGAAATTAGATAATTTAAATCTACCTAATCCATCAGTAGATACGAGTTGTGAACTTCCTTGCAATGCCCTATCAAAATCATATAATTCATTTGTGCAAGGGAACATAATATCAGGAGTTCCACTATGTGCAGCATTTGTGCTTCCAAAATGACCCCTTGATACCACAATGTGATTATCTGCAACTGTTGAAGTTGTTGGATTATCATCATAAGTTCCTTCTACACGAATTAGTTCATTTTCTATCCTCAAATAATCTCCAACACGATACTTTTCGTGTCCATTATCAATTTCAAATACTACAGGATCAGTAGTATTATTAATTTCACCTGATGCAACATTATCACCTGAATCAGATTCAAAATCAGACATAGCATTAGAACCATCACCTAGTGTAGTAGTAAAATCAACTACTGTTCCATCTAATGCTCTTAAATGGTTTGCTGTTGGTATAATACCTCTTACAGGTGGTTGCATTGTTTCATTAGGCATTAGCATTGTATGTAAAGCACTTACCCCTGCATCTGTATCTTCATCACTATATGATTCATATTTAGCAATAATTATTACAGGAACATTTCCTGTATTTGTTACCTCAACTCTTTTAGGAATTACTGTCTTTACAGCACTACTGCTATCTGTTGCAGATATTGATAATACTTGATTAGAATCTGCTGATCCTGCTACATAAACAACTGATTTAGTAACACTTTGAACAGGTTTTTCTTTTTTTGTTCCAACAGCTTCATCCCTTTGTAATCTCAAAGGTGGGCTGGATGGTGGTGGTGGTGCGAATCCATTTGACATATTTATCTCCTATCTAATAAAATATTTAATAATAACAGTTATTGAATAATCAGAATTAACAGAATCTGATCTAAAAAAACATAATATGGCCTTATCTGCATCTACATCTGCTGAATCTATTGTAAAAGCTGAAGTATAAGCCTGTTCATTTCCTGCATTAGTTGTATCTGATGATGAATGAGCAACCAATGCCCCATTTGATAAACAGCTTGTAGAACCCGATGTAAAATCAAAACTTTTGATGTGCATTCTATGGGTATCCCCTGTTGCAGCATCTGCCCCTATAATTGCTTTTGCAGAACTAATAGTTATGTCATCAGGTGGCATCCATATCATTGGAACTATTTGTGAAGCATATTGTGTATCTGTGTCAGCAGTTGTAAAGCTATCATCAGGATCAGTTCCTGTTCCAAAATCTACATCATTTGTTCCACTCATACCACCCATTGCAAAAGGTATAGGATAATGTGTATTTGCTGCAAAATTTGATATATCAGGATAGTTAGCACCAAAATAAACATATTGAGTATTTGCAGCTACTTGACCTTCATTTACTAAAACTTTCTTGTTTGTTCCATCTACTTTTAAAACAGAATCTCCTCCTGCATTAGTTACATTCATTACAGCAACTGTATCAGAAGCAGGTGTAATTCCTACACTTCTTGTTCCTATTGACACAGGGGTATCTACTCCATCCCCTGTTTGCAATGTTCTTTCTGTTGCATCAACACCTGTATTGCTTGTTTGATTTATTTGGAAGATTCTTTTATAAAAATCTGCAAAAGCTGTGTTTTGAAAAGTTGGCATTTAATCAATCTCCATTAAAAATTTGTTCCAAAAATTGTTGCATTATATACTACTGCTTCTTCACCAGCTTCATCATAATCTACTAGCACTTCAATATAACTCACCCTAACAGTAAATCTAAAACTAGCTGTTGCTTGTAACAATGTTAATTTAACCTGTAAATCTTCTAGCTTTGCATAAGTCCATACTGATTCTCCTGTATAATACTGTTCTGCTGCTCCTGTATAAGTAGGATAAGAAGTATTTCTTGCAATTGAATGAGTATCTGAACCATTACTAATTCCACTACCTGTTTGCTCTACTTGCAAATTCTTATTTCCTAACCCTGTATGATGCCCTTTTACCTTTACTGTAACACTATTAATTGTATCTATATCTCCTTCTGAAACAGATGGATTAGCTAATGTAAATGTAATTTCACCATTTAGTGTATTTTCATAAATATAAGAACTACTATCTGTATCATCATCAACTAATGTATGATCTGCTGTTGCACCTCCAAAATTTAACCAATTGTTAGTGCCTGTAACTCCATCAGGTAACATAGTAAAACTAGCCATTAGAAATTTAAACTCCCTACTCCATAACAAATTAAATTAACATTATCCCAATATAATGAAATAATATCAACCTTATCTTGTGTATTTGTTAGTGTTGGTGCAGAGCCACCTGCAAACTTTAAAGCAGTTTCATTAGTTACTTGATGATCAAAACTTTTCCAATTTGCTACATCAACACCACCACTTGTTCCATGATACAATGTTAATTGAAAATTGCCTGACATATCAGGAAAAACAAAGCTAATTTGATTAATATCGCCTGTTGCATTTAAATATGCTTTATTGCTTTTTCTAAAATCTATATCAGTATCATCTGTTCCACTTTCACCTGTAATATGATTACTGCTAAATGTGGCAGTTACTTGATCAAATCCTGCACTTGTTCCAAACCTAAACCTATCTGAATTAGAAATAAAACTACCTGATACCATACTTCCTGTATTTTCTAAATTACCTGTAACTCTTGCACCACTTTTAGCAACCTCTAAAGATGTTAATTCCTCTCCTACTTGAATAGGTCGCAAGTTCTCATCCACAGGCTTTGAATTTTGTAATTTTAAATCATTCACTTTTAGATTTTACCTTGTATTGAAATTCATCACTCTTTTTAGTCTTTTTGCTTAATATTTCTAGCTTATTAAGTTTATCCTGCAACATTCCAAGTTCACTAGCCAAGTAGGTTATTTTTTCCTCTTGATCTTTTACCTTTACATCTAACTCATTAGGCTGTTCAACGTACTTTAATACCTTGTCCAGCTTAAATGTTTTCATAAAATGATCCATCACTTTAGGCATAATTAACTTTAATATCATTGGTGCAAAGGAAGCAGGAATCATTATTTTTTAATTCCCTCTACTACATCTATCACCACTTCATAAATAGCATCCATTAATTCAGCTTCTTGTTTTTCATTCAAAATAGGAAGATTTACTTTAGCATTAGCTGATTTAATAACTTGTGCCTTGTTGTTTTTAAGATATTTAACAACATAATCAAGTGCAAATTTCTGTAAAAATTGTCCTAACTTATTCATTATTTACCTTTCAAAATATAATCTATTATTATTTTATTATCTGACCTTCCATCACTAACCCATTTTTTCAATTTTTCTGTATCATCTCTTTCTTGATCAAACCTCAAATGCATTTCTCTCTTGATCTCATCTAATTCTTTTATTAGGTTATCGTGTCGTTCATCAAACCTATTTAAAGTATCTTCTACTTTTTCCTTCAAAATATACCTTATAACACTATATAATGCAAAAGCTAACCCAATGCTCATTGCGATTGGAAAACCTAGTTCTTGGATGAGTTTTATGGCTTCATCAGTCATTTGTTGTATATATTCCTTTTAATATATTCTAAATCATCTTCAGCACTACTAATTCTTGCATCCATTACCCTAATTAATTCATCCTGCCTAACATCACTTGGAATTGGATCATCCTGCAAGGCTTTCATTTCATCAATAGTTTGTGTGTTTCTAGTTGATTCATTTTCTACAAAAGCTATTCTTGATGTTAATTGACTATATCCCCATACCATTGCAGTAATAAAACCTACAATCTGTATAATCATAGGCAGACTAATATTTAAACTTGTTTTATCACTTATTCTATTATTCATCTTTATCTAATTTGTTTTTACCCCATACTTTGTCATCATCTGATACATGGATATTGAGAGAGCCTTCAGTCAGAGAAACTTCTTTTTCACCTAGTCTAATAGATTGTGATTTAGATTTTTCATTTTTTAAATGCTCAATTAATTCTTTTGTTACCTGTGATTGCTCTTTCATTAAGCTTGTAATCGGATCTTCTTTTTGTGCACCTGTCATTGAATTTAAAATAGCAATTAAAGCCATACTAATGGATGATGTTGAACTTGCAATAATAGCAATCATCGCAGCATCTTCAATATAGATTATAGAAAAAACAAGCCCACCAAATAATAAAATTATGGTGGGTAATGCCCATCCTGCGATTCTGACAGCAGCCTTATCTCGCATTATGCGAACCTCTCTAGCTCTATCAGCTTTTAATTTATCTACATTGACTGTCATTATTTACCATTCTTTGCATCTTTATATAGCTTTGCCATCATATCGTAAGTAGAATTTAGCATTGTTACTACTTTTTCAAAATATAGCTTGTTATCTGCTCTTTCTTGCTTACTATTATCTATCAATTTAATTATTATTGATTCTATTCTTTGATGATTTTCTGCTATCTGTTTCATTAAATCGTTGGCTAACCACTTGAAAAGCTGAACCATTCCATAACTCATGCCCAGCAACATTACCACAGGAAGCCCAAATCTTTCTGCAATTCCTATTAGTTGATCCATTAGCCATGTTCTCTAACAATAGTGGCAAGTCTATTGGCCCTTGCAGGTGTATCTATTTTAGCCCACTTGCTATCTAACATTTCTTTAGATGCTTCTTTCCAATCAGATTCTTCCATTGCTTTTAACATTTTTTTGAATTTACTTACTCCATATGAACCTAACTGATATGACATATTCAGCAAAACACTTTGTATCATAGGTGGCAAGTTATCATAAAAATCAAATCTTTTTGCTAAAGATAAATGCAAAGATGCTATTTTTTTTGCTAGTATAAGCTTTGAATCTTCCAATCCCATTGTTATTGTACCATTTTGAATTTGCCATAACAATATTGCATAAGATTCTTCAGGTGTAAATGTTAAATCCTTTAGTGCAAAGCCAATTCCTACAGTATCATAACCTGCTGTGCATTTATACACCTCTTGCCTATAACCTTCATCTTCAGTTATTTGCTCAATAAGTGCTTTAAAATCAAGCATTATTGTTGTATATGAAACATTAAATCCACATCATCAGCAGCCGCTAATGTTGGTGTTCCATTTGTGATTGCTGCAACATAAACACTAGTTGAATTTGATGCCGCTTGTAATAACATAGGTAATTGATTTATACCTGCTGTAGCAGAACCACCTGAAAAATATGCCGCTTTTGATGCCACTAAATCCACTTGCACAGTTGAAAAGTCAACAGTCACTATTCCCATAACCTTGGCGGCTTCTAAATTACTATCTGTTATATCAACAACAGCATTTACAGTTCCTAAATCTTTTGCTACTTGCATAAAAACAAATGTTAAATCTAGATTTTGGTCTGCTTGATCTACTATTCCTATCCCTAATAGTTTTGAGCAACCACCTTGGGTAATTACTGCTCCTGGTATTTCTGTAGCATTAAAGAATACATCTGCGGCAGCAAAGGCTGTTGGTGAGCCTATTGTTAGAGCTGGAGTTACTGTTATAACCTTATATTCTTGATTTGCAATTTTATTTCCCATTATTTAGATCCTTTTTTTTTACTTTTAGCTTTTGGTTTTGTTTTTACCTCTACCCAGCCTTTAGAATCTAAACTAGCAAGTTTTTTAGGATTAAGGTCTTTTTTATCAAATGATTTTTTTGTGCCTTTCTTTTCAGGCCTTGATTTACCTTGATATTCGTAAGTTACTTGTGCCATAATAATATCTCCTTTATTGTATATAAGAGGGGGAATAGAATCCCCCCCTTATATGGATTAACAAGTATAGATATTAATCTAAACTATCATACAATGCTATGATTTTTCTATCACCTGCTGAATCAGCATTTCTTACAACACAACCATATAATGCATCAACAGAAACTAAATCTTGCATATATGTATGTTGGTAAGATTGTTGAACAGTAGACTTTTGCATAGCAAAATATAGAGCATCTCTATGTATTGCAAAGCCCATTAGATGATCATCGTCATCGCTATCACCACCACTAGAACCTGTATCAAAACCAGTCCAAGCCTGTGTTCCTGTTTCTGTATTCGCAGAAACAGATGCAACATCTAAATAAGCATTATTTGACATTATTACAGGCATTCCTAGCATTGTTCCAACAACACCAGTAGAAGCAAAGCCACTACCAACAGGACCAGGAGTTCCTTGAGTAAACAAGTGACCATCTGTTCCCATTTTAGCTAAACTACCATAAGCGACTGGAGATAAAACTAATGTCCATCCATCTGTATTTCCAGTTTCGCCAGTAATGATGCCTAATAATGATGCAGCAGTTGCACCTGTAAAAGTTTCTGCCATTTCAACAGCTGCTGTTGTGCTAGAAATACCATCACCTGAGCCTAATACTGATTCCAAGTTAGAAACAATAGAATAAGCAACATAATTATCTATTGCTCTAGCTATAGCATAACCCATTTGACCTGCATATAAACTAAACAAATCATATGTAGATTGTGCTTTAACTGCATCTGGTATCCAAACTGGAGCTACATGATGCTGGTCAATAGTTAAAGTTGTTGATGTTGCTGTATCACTACCAGAAACATCTAATGCAATTACTTCAGCGTTTTGTGTTACTGCCTTAACAATAGGAGTTCCAACATGAGGTAGATTAATTTTATCGCCACCTTCTGCTTGTGCAATACTAGACAAGTCAGTTCCTAGTTTTGCTAAAACAGTATTTTTGTTAAATGAATCTAAAACAGCTTGACCCCAAATTTCTGGAACAAACTGATCTCCAATTGTATCGGCATTAGCACCTAATGTGCTACTTCCACCAACACCACCAATTAATATATTCGAACCTAAAGGATCTGTAAGAGCCATGATTAACTCTCCTTCTTATTTATACCCTCTTTCAACTGCTTGGGTAAGCCTTCAAGTAGGGTTAATTTTATCTTTTAAATGTTTGCTCATGCCACTTTTTCCTTTCTGCTTCAGTCATATCTGCATAATTTTTATTTAAAATAGGACTTCTAACAGCCCCTAAAGATTCTTTAGGGTTTACAATAGGATCTTGTTGCATAGCATTCTTTTCTTTTGTCAACTCTTCTAAAAAGTCAACACTTTTAGTTGAAAGATATTCTTTTCTTTCATTGTCAGAAGCTAAACCATTAATTAAATTTTGCTTATAATTATTTACTATCCCTGTTTGAGATTCTAATTTAGCATTTAAATTGTCAATGGTAGAAGATTGTTCTGCTAACAACTCTTTATACTTACCTTCTTCTTCTAACTTTGCAGTTCTTCTTTTTTCTTCCTTTGCTTTATATGATTCTATTTCATCTCTTAACTCATTTCTTTGAGATTTATACTTCATAAGTTCTTGCAATAAACCATCATCAGAACTAGTATTCTGGTCATTCTTTGCCACAGTTTCTTGGGCTTCTTGAGTCGTATCTGACTTCGTTTCTTCGGACATTTTCTCTCCTTTTTATTAAAATTTATTGAAAATAAATTATAATAATCTATAAATTAAACCACTATTAAAACAAAATATTTTGTTAATAACTTGTTAATAACTTGTGGATAAATTAGAAAATTATAAACAAAAATGGTTTGATTTTGTAGAATACAATCCGCACCCTGGGCAATTGCTCCTACACAATCCACCTAAAGGAGAGTATCATTATAAGCATAATCCTGCTGGATCTAGGTTTATAGTAGCCTGTTGTGGAAGAAGATTTGGAAAGTCTTATTCTGCTGCAAGAGAAGCTGAAGTTGTGGTAACTCAACCAAATAAAGTCGTTTGGATAGTTGCACCAAGTTATAATACATCTGAAAAAATATTTAGAATAGTATATGATGAATTAGTTGTGAAAAAAGGATACAAGCCATCTCATTATTCCCACAAAGAACAAATTCTTAAATTTGATTGGTCTGGTGGCCAATCTATTGTTTGTGGAAAAAGTGCTGAACACCCATCAGGGCTGATTGGTGAGGGCTGTGACCTTGTTATATTAGATGAAGCATCTAAAATACCAAATTTAAAGCGTATCTGGGAAATGTATGTACGACCCACTCTTTCCGATAAAAAAGGTAGAGCTATTTTTATTTCTACTCCAGATGGTTATGGAACTTTTTATGAATTGTATTTAAGAGGAAAAACAGAGCCAGGATGGTATTCTTTTAATTCGCCATCTTGGCATAATATATTTGCATTTCCTGATGGTGAAGACGATCCTGATTTACAAGAAGCTAGACAAACTTTATCAAAAGAAGTGTATGAACAAGAATACAAGGCAGAGTTTACATCGCTTTCTGGTAGAATATATGGAGATTTTACAAGACATGATAATACTGGTGAATATAATTATAATTATAATCTTCCTACATATTTAAGTCTTGACTTTGGTTATAGAATGCCAGCAGCGTTATTTTTTCAAGTTGCAAAAGGGCCAGACGGGCTAGAACATATTTATTTAGTTGATGAAATAATACATAAACAAAATATGAGGACTCTGGATCTAGTTAATGCAATAAAAGCAAAGAACTACAGAATAGTTCGTGTATTTGGAGATCCTGCTGGTTATCAAGTGCAATCTTCAGTCGGAACAGGAGAAGCAGAAATATTTTATCAAATGACTGGCTACAGAGTATACTCTGTTCGTGACAAAGCAAGTAGAAATATAAATTCAGGAATTTCTCATGTAAGAAACTTTATATTATCTACTGATGGAACTCGTAGATTACATATAAGTGATAGATGTCAAGGAATAATAGAAGACATCGAATCTTATAGATATCCAGAGTCAAAAGATGGTAAAGAGTTAAAAGAAGCACCCCTTAAAGATGGTATTAGCGACCATGGTTGCGATGCTTTAAGGTATTTTTTCACAAATAAGTTCCCAATTAAAAATTCTAATATAAGGACTCATAAAAGATGATATACGATTTACAAGAATATGCAAGTAATTTAATAGAAAAGTCAATTAAAGACCTTAAATTTTACAATCTACAATCTAGATATAAATATATAGATAAATTATTAGATTATTACCAAGGTGACAACACCTCTAAATACATATTAGATAAATTTAAAGCATCTGCTTTTCGTGAAGTTCCAATAACATCGTACAATGTAACTAAAAGAATGATAGACAGGATGTCTAGAATATATACATTAGGTGCTTCTCGGACTTTAGATGAAAACAATGACGAATATACATCATTAACTAGGTTCAAAGATTTTAAAATAAAACATATTGAAAAAATGACTCGCTTAATTGGCACTATTGCAGTTCAAGTGACATGGAAAGTAAATGGTAATGGATTACAATATTTTGATTATACGCCTTTTTATAAATTTGATGTAATAAGTGATCCAGAAAATCCTCTTGAAGCAATAGCTTTAATATATCCCATGCTACTGCCAGTTGATGATGCGAGTAAAGCACCAAAAGAAATGTATTGTTACTGGGATGATAAAGTAAAAAGAATATATGATGATAATATGCACATTGTAAGCGAAGAGCCACACCCTTATGGGCGATTACCATTTATATTTTTACATAAAGATCATCAAATAGATAGCTTTTTCTGTTACCCTGCACATGACATTATATCAGTTAATGAGATGGTGAATATTTTATTTACAGAAATGAATTTAGGAATGCGATTCCAAATGTTTGGACAATATGTGGCCACAGGTTTATATTCGGATGAGAATATACAACGAGCAGGTTCTGATGAAATTATTGTTATGCCAGAGGGAACTGATTTAAATATATTATCTCCTAGTGTCAATATATCAGATGCTTTAAAACTGGCAAGAGCTATGCTCGAACTTGTGGCCCAAAATAATCATTTACAAATAAGCTTTTCTGAAACTAACAGAGATAGACCGAGTTCTGGAATAGCATTGAAAATAAAAGACCTTGAAAGATTTGAGGATTATCAAGATGATTTAGAGTTATTTGCACATTACGAGCGAGAATTATATGATCTTGAAAGAACAATTGCCCTAGCAAATGGGTTCAATCTGCCATTCAACTTTGGAGTTGATTTTAACGAACCTGAATATCCAATGAATATTCCTGATGAAATCTCTTGGAATACATGGCTCCTGGATAACAATCTTACTACTAGGGCAAAATTATTACAAAAATACAACAAGGACTTGAGCGACATTCAAGCCAATGCAGAACTTATAGCTAATAAGGATATAAATGGCCGAGAAGAACAACCAGAGCGACAAGGATCAATATTTGAAAGACTTCGTGCTGGATCTCAAAGATCTGAATGATATACAACACGAAACTTCTGAATTTGATGTAGAAAAAGATTTATCTGAAATTAAACAACACTTTCTTAATGAATTTGAAATAGCATTTGGTAAGCATTTGCTAAAATTTGTAAAAGCATTTGATTTAGGAAAAGACTTTGCAGAGAAATTAAACAATGAAAATAACAGTAACTAGAAATTTTGACTTTGATAAATTAGCCAAATCTAATGCTTTATCACTTTGGTTGAATCAATATGGTAATAGAATAAACCAATCCATACAAGATGGTTTGAATAAAGCGACTGATATAACAGGTAAGAAATTTAAGCCAGGAAGTGATTTTACTCACAAAAGCACCCATGATGGTCATGCACATAAAAGACCGCTCGTAAGATCAGGAAGATTACAAAATTCTATTAGAAAGCTACCTGCTACAACAAAAAAACTTACGTTTATAATAAAAAGCAAAGTTTCTTCTAAAGCTAGATGGAATGTTGAAGTAGATGGGAAAAAATCTAGCGGCACAAGGACTGTAAGAGGTGTTAATTATGGATATATGTTAAATGAGGGTTTTAAAACATCAGATAAATCTTTAATACCTAATAAAAAAGTTCCTTTTAGAAATTGGTTTGGAATACCATCTAAATTCCTTGTTGGTGGTAGTGAGTGGCATAAAATGGTGGCTTTAGCAAAACAATTATTTAATAAATCTATGAAAACTAGAATGAAAGAATATAAATAATGGCAGATCTAATTGATATATTTGGTGAAGACTTTAATAATATACTTGAAAAATTAGATGATTTAACGCCAGAACAAGAAATTTTATTATTAGCCATAATAGAAAAAGCTTCTGCTCAATCTGAAATATTTCAATTAGAAATACAACAGCAAATTAATACAATGATTGCTAATGGTATGACAAACAATACAGCAGAAATGGCAATAAAAGCAGATTTAAGAAAAGGTGGCCCTTTATTTAAACAATTAAATAACTCAATTAAAGCAGCACTTGTAGAGGGCATTAATCAATCTTCTAGACTAGGACAATACCAACAATATGAACTTGATCAGCAAGAATTTACATGGGTAACTGTATCTGGCCATAGAATATGCGAAGATTGTGTTTCAAGAGCAGGAGATACTGGAACGTTTCAATACCATGCAGACAAAGGTCTTCCAGGAGCTGGGTGGTCACTTTGCAAACAATACTGCTATTGTGTATTAGACCCAACAGGAAATATATCAAACAATATAGAAGTGCCTACAAATTCTGGAATTAGGGAGAAAGGGGCTTAATACCCTGATCTCTCTCCATCTCCTCTAACTTCTTTAACCATTCAGCTCTTTCTGTCTTACTAGGCCTACCTGTTCCAAGTGATGCTAATCCAACTTTTTTAGCCCTTCTCTTTAATCTTAAAAGTGCATTCCTTTTATCCTTATTCACTTTATACTTCTTAAACTTCTTTTTAGTCTTCTCAATCCTCTTCTTTTCATCTTTCAAGCTAGTATGCACTTTAGTAGATTCATGCACTTTAGGAATTTCAACATTATGCACTTTATTATGAACTTCTAACATAGGGTCTTGCAATACCTCTCCCTCTTGAATGTCCATATTATTAGCTATCTCTTTACCTCTAACTGATTGCATAAATGCTTCACTAGGGGATATCTCATGCACTTTCTTTTCTGTATACTTTCCTGTATGTTTTAAATATAACTCAATAGCCCTAACATTACCCTCTAAACACTCCCTATACAATGCTTCTATTACATACTGGGCCTTATTACCATGCAACTCCATATACCTCTGATAACAAGCTTCCATAAACTCTGGCAACCTAGTCCAATATTTAATAGTATGATAATTAACACCAGTCTTCTCTGATATCTGCATCCAAGATAAATTTAAGTCCTGGGCATGAAGTTCAATTACAGGCAACCACTTGTGTTGATTAGATCTTTTAATTAACTTTTTATCCATGCACTTAATTTAAATTAAAAACTATTATAGAAAGTGCATCCTTTTTTTAAGTGCATTGTTTTTTTTCATTAACTTGTATGCACTTATAGTTACAAAATTCTCTTTTGGTTATCCCCGAATGTGGAATCCCATTGCCCCCCATCCCGTTATAAAATTTGACCCTTTTTTTTAAAAAAATGTAACAAAATAACACCACTATATCTTGTGGTGTATGTTTTGATTTTCTGATAACCTATATTATGTATAGTAAGAAATTACTGCATATTGTACCAAGTAAATTGGCTAAAAATAAAAGTTAAGTTATCATTCCCAGCATTTAATTTGTTAAGATTGTATGTGAAATTTTCCCACAATACCAAACTAAACAAACTTAATTAAAACAATCTATATATATTTTATTGCTATAAGCTTTGTGTTATACGCTTAAAACGATTTTA
>TARA_R100001594_G_scaffold143868_1_pt1 | contig 18872 bp, 22 predicted proteins | sample TARA_R100001594 | Tara Oceans TARA_R100001594 (sample SAMEA2622752) | marine metagenome | biome: marine biome (ENVO:00000447); feature: marine epipelagic mixed layer (ENVO:xxxxxxxxx); material: "saline water (ENVO:00002010), including plankton (ENVO:xxxxxxxx)" | depth 150 m | reverse complement strand
AGATGTTACTGTAGTAAAAGTTGTTGAGTGTGCATCTACATTAGCTAATTTACTGGCATACACATAAAAATTTTCTGTAAATCCAGCAGTATTCAAATAACTTACTGTTTCTTTCAATGGTGTTAGTGCAGTAGCATCACTTCTATCCATAGCAACTGTTAGTAGATTAGCACCACTACCAGCTCTTACTTGAGCCACATTTGTATCACCAGTTCTGTGTGCAAAACATAAATAATTAGAACCACCAACCGATACTGTTAATGTTCTTGTTGTATCGTTTGTTGTAACCGTATTAGCAGATGCTAGTGTTCTTATATCTGCCTGATTGAATCCATTGTTCTTACTCAGTTCACCATAAACAAATTGATTTCTAAAATATATTCTTTGGTCTGTGTAATCAGTATCACTATCACTTCCAGCCGAAGCAAACAATCTAAATCTTATATCATGACCAGCAGTTGTTGGAAATGTTATAGGCATCGTATTTGTTCCCATTGTAAAACTTGAACTCAAAGGAAACATATCGTAAGAACTACTTATTGAGCTATTTACATATCCTCTAATCTTTGGTGATCCTGCTGAACTTCCCTCAAACCCATCTGGCGGGCCATTGTTATATGACGCAGTAAATTGAAGTGCGCCAGTTGCTTTCCAAGAACCTGTACCAATTAATTGTGGTGAGGTTGAATCATTCATATCAAAATCTGCTATTGTAAATACAAAAGTAGCATCATGATCTGCAGCAACAAACCTTGTTCCATTAAATTTTAATACTTGGTCTCTAGCTATACCACTTGGGTTTATATCCTTACCACCTATTTCAACTATTGCAAAAGAACCAGTTTTAGAACCACTTATTGCACCTGTTACATGCAAATCACCTTGTATACCAGCAGAACCTGTAAATGGAAATCCAGCTCCAGTTCCACCACCACCAGCAGCGAGTGAAGCAGATGTAAAAATTCCACCACCCAACGACATTGAAGTAGCTGTAATCTGACCAAATGAACCAGTCGATACAGAGTCTCCTGTAAAACTACCACTTAGGGTAAACGAACCAGTTAGTGCTGGATTTAATTGTTTACTATCAATCCGTGCCATAAATTCTCTCTTCTTTTCTCTCTACCCACCAAGTAGAAATAGATCGTGAAATTCTTTTTCTATGTTGAGTAGTTTTCGGTTGTTTCATTTTATTAATCGTATCCATAGTAAGTTTTCTATCTTGTTGTGCACAAGATTTACACACACTATTATTTCCAACCGCTCTGTCAAAGGAATCTTTTCTTGTATAGGTAAGCATTTTGCCACAATCAGGACAAGGTCTATTTTTCCTATTATTCCAATGTCTTTTTCTCATACATATAAATATCAAAAAATGGTAAAAGAAAAGTGGTATCTACGAATTAAATTTGCCTTGAGCGATTATTTCGTCATCACTTTCCAAATCATAACCAATACTATCCGTATCTACTAATAATCTAAATGTAGAACCAGCTTGTTGTATTGTTAGAGCATCATGTTCCATATACTGACCATTTATAAAAAATATAAAATCGTCTTCGGTAGTAGCAGTAAGTCCTGATGGAGCAGAAGCAGTTACAGCGGTAAAACTAGCAGTAGTTGCTGTAATAGAATTAGATTTTTTCACATAGCATTTTCTCAAATAAGTATCAAAGGTTGAAACACTCGCATCTTGAACATCGACACCATTTAGAGTCAATGAGCCTGTAACTGCTAAAGAACCAGTAAATAAATGAGTATCGTCTTGTGTATCACCAAATATCGTAGAACCACTACTAAATGATTGTGTCATATTTGTTACAGAAGATGAGACAATCATATTTTCTGCAATTATATTTCCTAATACTACCCAATCAGTATCTACTTGTGCTTTACCATCATCTCTTTGAGATATTTCAAATGAAGTAGGACCAACATGAATTGCGCCAGAAGAAGATACATTACTAAATTGTACTGTGGCACCAGTACCAACATCTTGTCCAATAGCAAATGTAAAATTGCCAGGGGAAGTACCATCAAATGTAGTCCCACCACCTACAGTTACACCTGTACCACCAAAGAAACTTACTGGATTTTCCAATCCCGCAGCTGCTCCTTTTTTCGATACACTTATATTTACATCTTGTTGGTCGGGTGTTATAGCAGATAAATCGATTGAGACATTATCATCGATTACAATTCTCTTAGGTGTTAATTTCTTTTGTGTAGTTACTACTTCTGAAAACTCTTCTGGTAATAAATAACCATTCATTGTTACAGAAAAAGTTGTCTTTATAATTCTTTCTTGATTTACATTTACTTCACTGGCATCTGTATAGTTATCTATCTGTGTTCTGAATTTAAACTTACCATCTTCTCCCCAATATGAGCCCTCACTATAAATAAGTTTTTCAACTATCGCATTCATTTGTTCTGTATATGAAGTCCATATAACAAAGTCATAAGATAATTTTATATAATCTGGCACTGGTACAGCATATAATTCTTTTGTTGGCGATAAACCAGTCTGTACGGAAAATTTATCGTATCTATTTTTATCAGTATATTGTTTTTGAAATGTATATTGTAATTGTGGATTTAGTGGATCCATTTTATCAACAGGTAAAGATTCATCTTTTTCTATAGATGTTCTTTTGAATGCTATAAGTGGTATGACTAATTGTTTTTTATTATCAAAAAGATAACCTCTTTGCTGTACCATTGACCACCTTTCGGGGTTTGCATACATAATTGGTACTTTTACAGTTTCATCATTTTCTATTACTTTAGGTTTTATGACATTATTAAAATAATACATAATAGTAGCATCGATATCCATCAATCCTACTGATAAGTTTTTTACATTATCATCATTTCTCGACCTATCGTAACCACGATTCCTAGCTCTTCTCTGAGAACGTGGTATCGGTTTTTCACGAGCCATTAGATACTCCTAACTCTTTCTATTTGTACAGAACTCTTTCTTACTAAAAATGTATTTGCCAATACTGAATAATTTTGTTCGAACATACCACCAATCAATTGATTCTCATTTACCGAACCAACTTCAAAATAAGCATAGTTCCAATCTACCAAATCTCCTATTTCTAATACCATTTCAGCATCAATAAATGCTTGTCTTAGAAAAGCAAATGTTACATTTTGTCTATTATCAACACCAAAATCGTCTTGATTGAAATCAAAGTCTTCTGCTGTAACTAAACAATTCATTTGAACACCATCCTTATAAACTTTATTACCACCAGCAGATTCACCATACATATTTGTTGCTGATTCTTGTAGCGATGGTTTATAAACAACGACTTCTTGATTTATTAGTCCGTCTTTACTTCGTTGTTTATCACCAACCAATTCTCTACTGACTCTTGTAAATAAGTTTATGTCTTTTTGAGATAAAAATCTACCTGCCATTTTATTATCCTGTATAAATTGGGTATGGTACTTTGTTCAATTTTTCTTGTAGATGCTGAGCCTCATCTTTATCAGCTTCCAAAAGTGCCCTTCTACTTGTTTGTTCTAACATCTCCCTCAATTGTGTTACTAATAATTCCTTTTCAGTAGCAGCTTCAGTTCTCAATGTATCACCATCCAATGTTGTTTCCGCATTCGGTATTGGCATACTAGCATACTTACTTCTAATAGTACCTAATAATTCTTTACAAAGTGCTAAAGCATATTTCTTTATCCATTGTTTACCCACATCATTTATATGTACAAATGCCATATTATCATATGGAGCATTAGAAAAGTCTGAAACTACAGCATTTGTAGTTCCTTGTAAAGTGGTACTCCTATCCTCTTTCAAAATATATTTGAAATGTAATTTATAATCTGTTTCAGGTTTTGGGAAAATTCTCAGATTGTTATTTACCAACTCAAATGAATATGCTGATTTTCTAATTTGATCATTGAATTCAATTGCTTGTATTTTTAATATATCAGCATACATTGGCATCATCATAAAACTTATTGCTGGTGAATTATTACCCCAACCAAAACTATCTAACATATTATATGAACCATCACCTGTACCAGCGTATGGATCATAATATCGTGTAATAGCAGGTGTAGATTCGTAATGAACTTTTCTAATCTCAATTGCTTTTCCACTTTCAGAAACATTAGCATAAAGAGTATTCAAATCATATTGTTGTGAACCACTTTTTACAGATATTGAACCTGTTTTATAATTTATAATACCACCTACACCAGCTTCCGTACCATATTGTTCTGATAATTCAATAGTTCTACCAAATGTTGGTGTGGTTTTTTTATGTGTGACGCTTGATCCTGTAGACTGTCCCTGCATCGCTAATAAATTATCTTTTATATTAAACTGATTTACTTGTGCTGAATATTCAGTAATAGATTCTTCATAACAAGCATAAAATTGTTCTTTTTGTAGTTCTACTGCCACTATAGGATAACCCAATCTTTTGGCAGACCAATCAGCAAATTTATCGACAGAATGATTTCCTGAACCAGAAAATGCTGTATCACTATCATAAAATCCGTATGGTGTGTCACCTGATGAAAAGGAACTACTACCAGGCCATATTGCTTCCATTATTTTCTCCTAAAAAGATATAATTATTCAATAATAAATATACAAGATCATAAAAAAAGGGGAAGTAAGAACTTCCCCTTTTTTAATTAGTTCAACTGTGGTTACAATTAAACTGTATTCATATGTGTGACAATCACTTTACCATAGAATTCTGGACGAACCATCTTCTTAGCATAACGAGTCATTACACCTCTACGTGGAGTAAAGTTAGTAGGATCGTATACTAATGGTGTCATAATCATCGGTACATACGGAGCATACACAGCACCAGTTTCTAAGAAATTGCTTCCTCTGAAACCAACTAATATGTCGTTAGAAGTCATATAAGGGTTCTTATAAACAGTATACCTGTTATTGATCGAACCTACGGCTTCAACACCCATAGCATAGTTGTTAGCAGAAGCATCACCAGTGTTAGCAACATACCCACTTACTGATTCTAAGATTGTGGAAGTTTCAGGTGAAACAACAACAAAATTAGCACCACCGCGTAGTGTTTTCTGATGAATTGCGTTAGATACTGATTGTATCTTGATACCAAGAGTCTGGAACCAAGATGGTTTTGTATAAGCATTTGATGAACCACTAATTTCTGAGAAATCAGATTCAGCAGCACCAGCACCATCATACTCATATCCGACTTTAGCTGACCAATATTCTGTTTTAGCAGAAGCATTGATACTCAACATATCTAAGATTTCCAAATCGATTTCCATCGCTATGTACTCACTTAGCATTGCTGTAAGTTCAGCTTCAGCATCAACTGAATGATAAGCATTTAAGTCCTGAGCAAGTTCAGGTGTCCATACAGCTTTCAGTTTACGGGTTTTAGCAACTATGCTAACAGAGCGTAACTGAATGTCTACTTCTGGAATACCAGCATCGCCTTCTCCAGAGTATCCACCATCGGAACCAGCAGTAGGTGAAGCTTCAAACTCACCTCTTTGTTGATCAGTTGGTTGCTTATGATATTTTACTGTCAAAGCAGCAGGAGCAGTAGCAGCGCTCTTTCTTACAAAGAAAGATATTTCGTCTTCTGCAGCATTAAGAGCAGTATATTGTGGAAAGAATTCATCGAATCCAGAACCACTAATAGAGAAAGCTCTTATACCTTCAAGATCAGGTCTTGTCATACCAGCAGTAGAAACTTGAAGTTTCAAAATATCATTGTTTTCAGCTGTAGCAGCTGAAACAGCAATAGATGAACTTAGATCTGGCTCAAATTCAACTTCTTTCCAAGTAGCTGAAGCAGAAGTATAAGTTCCACTTGCTACTGACGAAGCATGAATAGCTTGAGCGGCAGTTTCTTCATCGTTAATAGAGTATCCTGATTTACCAGATCCATAAAGACCACCAGCAGCATCACCACTACCAGAAGTATTACCGAATACATCGGAATTCTGTGTGTGGTTGCCAGTTTGAGCGGATCCGTATTTAAAATCAAGGAAAAAGATTAGACCAGATGGAAGATTCATAGGTTGAACAGAAACGAATTCCTGTGCTGAAATCTCACCAAAGATTCTACGAACCAATGGTAAAGCAACACCAGACCATTCTTCTTTATTTCCACCAGTACCAGTTGAAGAAGCTTCCTTAATCAACTGAGTAGCTTGGTTTTCTAAAAGAACGGACATTCCTGTTTTCTTTGTTGAATCTTCGATACCATCTAGTAATCCAGTTGGCTCCCATTTATCGACTAACTTACGAGTCTGTTTAAGGAGCTCCTGATGAGGGTTATGACCACCCATCACATCACTTAGATTTTCAAAGTTTGACATTATATGTCTCCCAATTATACAAGGTTAGCTAACTTCTTAAACCTGTTCCTCAAATCACTTCCTTCAGAAATTACTTTCTTATCAGATTTGGTTGAGGCTACTGGTTTGGAAGCAGCTCCCTTAGATTCATTAATTTCATTTCTAGCAGCACCAAAAGATTCACCAAGTGTAGAGTAAACTAACTTGACTTCTCTAAGGTTACTTGCTCTGTCGAATTGCTCAACGACTTTCATCTTCTGTTCGTTATTCAAACCATACTTTCTGAATAGTTTGTTTGTGAATAGAAGTTTAGCATTTAGCAAGTTAACTTCATTTAGCTTTTCACGCAGCTCTTTGACTACAGAACGATGTTCAGCAAGATCAGATTTTAATTCTTCAATTTCATCTTTTTCTTCTTCAGCATCTTCTTCTTCAGAAAGGGCTTTGAGAACTTCATCTAAATCTACATCTTCATCGAGATCTTCAGATAATTTTCCTTTACCAGGATCATCTGTATTATCATCGTTAGCATTTTTAGCAGGCTGTTTATTGTCACCAGCACCAATGCCAGAAGATACATCATTAGATTCTTCTACTTCTTCCTCATCGCCTTCTTCAACTTCATCTTCTTCTTCTTCGTTGATTTCTGCTTCAAGTTCTTTAATCACAGCTTCCAAGTCAAGGTCTTCTTCGTCTTCTTCTTCTTCCATCTTTTCATCATCCATTTCTTCTTCGACTTCTTCCTCTTCTTCTTCGGAAACTACAGGAGCATATTTGACGCCATTGATTTCAACAACATCATCTTCTTCTTCCTGTTCTTCAACCTCATCATCAGCATGCGCCATTTCGTCTTTAGGTTCTTCATCGCCATGTTCAGCTTCTTCCATTTCTTCATCTTCGTGATAGCCTTCTTCGACTTCATCTTCATGTTCTGCTTCTTCAACGGCATCCTCATCGTCCATTTCCATTTGGATTTTCTTAGACAACATAGATTGAAGTTTAGGTGTGAAAGCCTCTTGTAAAGCTAATTTTGCATTTTCTAAAGCAGTTTCACGAACAGCTTTAGCGTCGGCAATCGCTTCTTTTAAGAGATTATCCATTTTATTCTCCGTTTTAGGATATTATATAGTTATTGGGAACTATAATAGAATTATTATATTTCGGTACACCGTATACGATAGGAACGGTGTATTTAGTTTTGATATATATAAATATAAAAAATTAGAATTTTCTTCCTCTATTTCGGCTATCTTCCTCTAATAATTTGACTTTTTTCCAATAATTACGGGCTTTTGCTTTATTTTTCATCTCTTTTTTAGCAGCAGATGGTTTTTTGTAGAACTCTCTTTCTCTGAGTTCATATAAAATTCCAGCATCTTTTACTTTTCTTTTGAATATACTGAGAGCTTTTTCGTAATTATTATTCTTTACAACAACCTTTATTGCCATATTTACCTCTACTTCTGTAATAGTTTTTTTTGTTTTTTTCCTAACATCATAACAGCTTTTAAAGCATCTTTTTCAGAATCAGCATCGATATGTGCAGCAGAACCACCAGTAGGAGATCCGTCTTTCCTTACAACATATATTTCAAATGTATCGCCATAAAGTGGATGTTTAGAGTAATCTACATATAATCCATGATCTTTACCACTAAGTCTCAATGTATCTCTATCCTTTACTTCAATATTACCACCCAATTCTTTTTGAAGAATAGCCTGTGCTTTTTTTATGAAAGATGGTTTTGCTTTACCCTCTGTTAGTAATTCTTTTAACTTAATCATTAGTCTTTTATTTCATTTTTAGCTTTGTAGTTTCTGTCCACATAATTGAAAAAATCTTTTTTATCAGAATCACTCAAATCTTCAATATCAGTTACATTGAATTTCTGCATAGCTTTTTTGAAAAATGCTTTGTAATCATCTTCTTCTCTAAACATCATTTTATCAGCTTCGTCTACATTTTCTGCATCATCATTTGAAGCATCTGCTTCACCTATAGTATAATACCTACCTAAAATATGCCCCATATCTTCATATAAACCGCTCATTCTTTCTTGTAGTGAATTAGCTTCCATAGCAACTTTACCAAATTGTTTAGATAAATTTGTAAGTTCTTTCATATTACGACTAACTGTAACTTTATCAAACATATCGTCTACCTCTGAAAGAGTGTGTTGGGCAGCACCCTCAGCAATCGATGATAACGATTCTGCTACTTCTTTCAAGCTACCTTTACCATAAATAGATTCTCCTAATGAACCATAATTATTTATTTGTGATACTAGCTCTTTTACATTAATCTGTGGTGCTTGTTCTTCCTTTTTTATCCAAGGACTTCTAGAAATCATTCCACCTTGAGTAGTTATTTCATTCAATAAATCTTTTAGTTTTATGTTAGCCATAATTTTTCTCCTTAGATATAAATATCTATTTTCTTAATTTTCCTTTCGGCATATATCTTCTAAATCCTTTTCGTACTTTTCTCCATAGCATTTTCATAAAAGGTCTTTCCCCCTCATGTGTTCTATTCCAAGCACCAGTTTCAATACCTCTGATGATATCTAAAGCATCATATTTACCACCCTTTACACCATCCATCATAATCTTAATACATTGTTGTGAAGCCTTACCTAAAAGATTTGACATTTTTTTTACATCAGCATCCATATGTGATTTTGCTTCAGGATTACTATATTTTGCTGGTGTAGTTAAATCTTCAATTACTGGTATATTATATTTCTTTTTCCTACGCAGTAAATCAATATCTTCAGATATAATGTTCTTTAGTTTTATCATTTTACAAACTTAAATGCCACAGATTGCATCTTCAACAAGCCCAATTTAGAAAATTTGTTTTTATTAGATGTGTTTAGAGCATCATATACTTGTACAATAGCTGAAGCTGAATAACCATCTACTCTCATTTTTCTACCACTTTTAGGATCTTTAATGACTTTGTTCTGTTTATTCTTTACAATGTCTCTAAGTTTAGCAATTATATCTGGATCTTTAGCCTCATTTACGGATTCTTTATATCTCAAATCTCTCTGTATAGTCCAATCTAAATCATTATAAATATCATAAATATTACCAACTAATTTTCTAGCTAACTTTCTATCATCTTTCTTCGCAGCTGCAACTACATTTTTTAGAACTTTTGCCAGTTCTTTTGCTTGTTTTTGAACTTTCGGATGATTAATAGCTTCATTTACGGATTCGTTATATTTTCTAAGTGCATCTTGAACATCATTATGTCTTGACATACCAGGAAAGAACTTCTCAATAGCTTTTACAGCACCAGTCATGTTACCACTCATCTTCTTAGCTATCTTAATTGCTTTATCAACCTTTGACTTTGGAAACAATGAACTAAGAAAATCCCCTTTTTTCTCATTTATATTTTCACCCAATACCTTTTTGACATATGACCAAGTATCTCCCCACCAATCTTGAGCCGGGCCGTGACCAGGTATTTGTATTCTTCTTACCCAAGGGTCTGGATAAGCACCTTTCATATCTTTGTTAGCCCACTTTTCAAGATAATCTACAATACCCTTTTCTCTTTGTTTATCATTTTGTCCCTTTTTTACAAATCCTCTCTTCTTTGCCATTTGTGCAAATTTCATTGAAGCTTCTTTTACTACAGTTTCATGTAGTTTTTGTCTTTTTTGCCATTGAATAACAAATTCTACCCAATGTTTTTTATAGATTTTCATCAAATCCATAGCCTTTTTTCTATTACCTGCATTACCAAGATACTTTATAACACCTTTTATGTCCTTATCAAATTTTGCTATGTAGGAATTAGCTAAGTTTCTTTGTTGAAGATTTGCCATATCTTCACCTTTAGCTTCTTTTTTCAATCGACTTTTTTCAGCTCTTCCTCTATTTTTAGATTGTGCTTCAAATCCCACGATTTTTCCTCCCTTGTGTGATGCATCCTTTCCATCACCATTTCCATAAGTACCTTTCTTACGATTGTACTTATTTAATTCTGCTCTGTATTTTTTAGCCTTTGTAGAAGATTGAAATTTTTTGTATTCGTCTTTATAATCTCTTTCTTTCTTTTCCTCTACAGCTTCCTTTTTCTTTTCCCACTTTTTAGCCATTTTAGGTTTGTTAGCATGCATCCATCTTCTCTGCTTTTCCGACTTGAATGGCATTAATTTATCTTATCTAAAATTCTTTTAATTTGTTTTAGAGACTTAGCAGTACCTTGAGCATTTTGGAATACAGCATAGTCCTCTCCAACTTTTACCAACTCATCAATTTGGTCTCTCAAATCATACTTCATCTGTCTCCATACCTTAGAAGTTATTTTATCCTCTGGCACCACTTTGATATTGCCTTCATTCAATAAATCTTTTAGTTTTATCATCGGTTATCCCCTAAGTATATCGTTAATTACAGCTTCAACTTTTCCGTATTTACCATCTCTAATAGATATTTTTTTATCAACACTTTCATTCATTGGATAAAGAAAAGCACCGTGTGTAGATGGATTAGAAACGAAATCAAATGCAATTAGTTCGAAATCTTGACCTACTTTTTGACCATCTCCCTCTTGCATCGGTTCAACAGAACCCATGCCACGAGAACTAATACCAAGTTTGATACCATTTTTGAATAACTCTCTTAGTATATTGCCACTTGGCGTAGTAAGTATTTCTACTGTGCCAACTAAATCATCACCATTCCAACTCATTTCTGTTACATTATGAGATACATTCTGTAAATTGACTACAGAACTTTCAGGATGGTCTAATTCACCCATAGCTCTTTTCTGAGTTACGAAATTACTTGAATACTTTTTAGCTTCACGCATTAGTATTTCTTTTGGATATACTCTACCATTTTGATTTCTAGTATCTGCTCTTTGCAAAACACCTTTGACAACTAACTTTCCGTTGTTCTCTTTCATAGCCTCACTTATTTGGTGTGGCTGTATTTCAAATGGTATGTAGTCTACTATTAATTGTTTCATTTTAGACTCCTAAATGTTCTATCATAAATTTCTTTGAAAATACGAGGATTAGATTCTTTTGATTCTTTTATTGGTTTATATTGTTTTCCATTGAGTGTGATTGTTTCGACATATACACCTAACTCCTGACCTTTTTCTTCATACGCATCACGCACCTTTTTATATTTTTCATATTCTTTTAATGCCTGTGTAGCTCTATCTGATAAATATTCTGCTTCTTCTTCATCATCATCAAAAGCTGCATCTGTTGCATCTCTTTCTGCAGCTTCATAAGCATCTCTTGCCTTTTCAAACATAGACTCTACTTCAGTCATTTCCTTATCCCAATCTTCTTCATTTGTAGGTAGACCATTTTCATCTCTTTCTGCATCACGAGGTGGATTGAAATCTTGTAAGATTGTATCTTTTGTTTCCTGATCAACTTTGACATCAGATGTGGGGATTCCTTTTCCAACTTTATATTTGACGGGTTCAACATCACCTTCTTCACCATCCCTTTCAAAATCACTGCCACCTAATTTAGCACCAGAATCCTTTTCACTATCATCACCTTTGTCGGCAATTTTATCATAAGCAATTTTTGCTGGATGTTCTTTATCCATCTTTTTAGCAGAACTAGCTTTCATCTCTTTAGACTCACCATCTTTATTTTTATACTTGATGATTTTATCATCATCGACATCAGCTTCAGTTATATTATGTGCAATTTCTAATAGTGAAATCATTTATCTTTCTCCATCATTATTTCGTGTCTAAGACTTTCTAAGTGTTCTATCCACTGTCCAAGTCTCTTCAACATATAATTCTTTGACACATCCTTTTTCTGTATCTCAACCTGCCATCTTTTTAGCAAAGTCGAAATACTGAACAGTGTGTCCATATAAGACTTCTTTTTATCCTCGAAGGGCATATCCAGTTCCTTACTGTAACCGACCAACTTTGTTTGCTAGTTTTACTAACCTCTCGCTAATTTTATGTAAAGCCTTATGTGTATTTTTCCAATATGACCCTGAATCGACATTCAATTCATTTTTTAATCTTACATTCATATCAATGAGTTTATTCAATTCTGTTAGAGCATTTCTAACTTCTCTCATTGAACGACCAATTTTTTGTTTTGGTGTTAGGGATTCATCATTTCTATAATCGTGATATTTTCCTTCCATCACCCAACCCGCTTTATCTGGCAAATTTCTAAATTTATCTCCTTGTTTGAGTAAATCCATTATGTTTCTCATTTGACTCATATGACCATTAAGCATAGGTTTTCCAATTTTCTTTCTTATTGCGTGTGCCCAAGCTCTTTTATTTTTATCGGGAACTGGCTTATGTTTTTTCATAAATTTTACAAGATCTTGATAGTGTTCTACAAATGCACCTAAGTTTAAATCATATTCTTTTTCCCAAGAATTATCTGTTCCAAAATCTTTGTATGGGTCTAAGTCTTCTTTTACATAAGAGTATCCAGTAGAACCTAAATCTCTTTTCTTTTTCTTCTTTTTGTCTTTTTCTGGATCTGAAAAAGCATATGGTGTATTATATCCTGGCACATTAGCAGTTACAGAAGCCTCTTCTAAAGAATTTATTTCATCAAGAAGCATTTCTTGAATTCGTTCTCTTAGTTTACTTTCTAGAGACATTTTTTAACTCCTTTAGCAACTGATAGTACCTCATTAAAGTAATAACTTGGTTATCCTCAACAATTCTACCCCTAAGAAGTTTATCAGATTGTTTGATTGCTTCTTTTAGTTTTATTGATGTAACCTCGTCATCTATAGTGGGCAAAAACGATTGGAGTTGTTTTTTTACTTTTATAGACTCTTTTTCAATAAATTCTTTTAGTGAATTGGTGTTAGAAATATTATTTATATATCTTCTCAATAAACCTTTTTGTAATCCACTCAAAGTTTTATATTTATTATTAAATTTTTCTACTAATACTTGATAAGTAAGTAGTCTAAGGTCTTGTTCAGATTTCTTATAATTTTCTATAGTTCTATTTGAAGACTTTTTAGACTTAGGTTTTTTATCTGTAATAGATTCAATTATTGTAAATTTGGCATCAGTTTCAGCTGAAGGATCGGATGTAGTTAATGACTCAAATAACTTATATATAGAAGCATAAAGCTTATAATTTGAAAGTCTTGCCATAAAAAAGTCATTAATTTCATAAGAATTTCTAATTTCGTTTACTAAATTATATTTTTCACGACGAAGTTGAGAGCGATTTATCTTATTATAAGTTTTCAACACAGCCTCAATCAAATGATTTGCTTTACTTTCTGAATTATAGCTTTCTGTAGTTAAGATTTTGTATAATTCATACTCTTTTCCCAATTGTGTTTTTGGTGAGAAGTATTTTTTTAGTAGATTTGTAGCCAATCCATCTTTATCTTCTAATATATCGGCTGTAATTTGTCTGGTAAGTAGCTCAAAAAGAATACCTGTATTCTTAATTTTCGAGTGTTTTATTTTTATACTCATTTACGAACTCCAATCGTTAAATTTCTTCTTATATAAATATATAGTAAACTAATTTTTCTTAGTATTTAACGAAGTGACTTCGCTTTTATACTCTTTTTCCAACTCACCACTTTCACTAAGTAGTTTTTTACCGCTTTCTCCTAAGTGATTTAGCATATTTTCATATTTTGCCAGTGATTTTGTACTATAAGCATTATTCATGTCTTGTGAACCAACAGGATCTCTACCTCTAGCACCACTATCCTGTCCAAATTTATTAGCTTCCTTTGGACGACCAGCGCCAGGTTGTCCACCCTCTTCCGAACCACCCTCATCATCCAACTCATGACCTGTTCTACCCATAGCCATATCCGATGGTGTACCTTGTGATTGTCCACTTTTAGCAGGATCGTTACCTTCATTTTCAATTTGTGTTCGTCTGAATTTTGTTTTGTAGTCAAATGTTATTTGGTCATCTTGTTCTTTGATTTGATCATCAGTAAAATTAAAAATATTTTTGTAAATCCACTCTGATGATACTAAACCATCTCTAATCATTGATTCGGCAAGAGAAGTTTTTTGATTCCACAATTCAATTTTTTCTTGTTCGTATATTGTAGATGGGTTTGTAAGTTTCAAATCAAAATTTACAAGTTCTTGATCTCTGAATCCTTGTGAGTACAAATGAACTATAGCTATTTTTTGTAACTCACTAACTAATATTCTTTGTATTCTTTCGATTGTTCTGGCAAACCTAACATCTTCAGCTGCTAATGTAGCTTTAGAACCCAATCCCTCTTCATATCCTAAGAATGCTTTGGGTACATGAAGTGATGCTAATAATTTATTTTTGAGATACTCAACATCTTCAGTAGCCTCATAAGTCAGACCAGGCAACGATTCAATACCTGTTCCACTATCACCACCTCTGACTGGTAAAAAGAAATCTTCTGTTAGATTTTGAATATTATATCTTAGATTATACTCACCTGTTTTTTCATCCATAACAGGAGCTTTCTTCATTTTGTTGATTGCCTGTTGCATAAAGTTATCAACTTCTGCTGGTGGTATATTTCCAATGTCTAATTTGAATACTCTCTTTTCTGGTGCTCTCATAATACGATGTATCAACATAGCATCTTCCATAAGGGTTAATTGTTTCCACACTTTTCTACCACCCTCTAAGATAGAACGACCATATGGTACAAAATTAGAATCAGATAGTAATCTGAAGTGAGCAACTTCGTAATTTTCTAAAAGAGTTGCTTCCCTACCTCTAAGACTATGTTTCGCGCCTACATGTCCACTTCCTTGTTGTGGTATAAATTCAAATTGTACTAATTGTGGATTTGCTGGATCGTGTCCCTCTAATCTAGAAATATCATATGCTGACATTGGTTGTACATTAGTTATTCCGTATTTTTCAGTTACATCTAATTTCAAAAAGAAGTCACCATACTTCACCATATTACGAACCCAAGGCCATAAATTGAATTCAATATTTATGATGTCATAAAAAAGATTATGTAATACATCGTGTATTTGGTCATTACTTGTCTGTATACCTAAAATATTTCCATATTCATTTTTCATTGTCGATTCATCAGAATATATATCTAATGCGGAAGCAACAATTGAATCCGTATCCATTGATTCGTAGTCTCTGAATAAACCCAATCGTAATTGTTGTACTTGTAAAAGTTCATTATACGGATGATTAGCCATATTAGAATGAATTTTTTGAAATCTATCAACTAATGAGTTTTGTGGACTTGCTTGAATTTTGCTGCTGTCAACTACTTTTAATTTCCTACCACCAATGTTTCTTACAATGGTACTACCTGAAAATAGTCTTTTTAGTCTACCAGTTAATGTTGTATCTGCCATAATTTTACCTCTTATTTTTCAATTAGCCACGCCAATGATTCAGCTTCTTTACCATTGGGCTTCCATTCCCATTGGTTGTCTTTTTCTGGATGAGTATTTTGTGGTAACATCTGAGATGCCATACCACTCAATGTTTTTTTCTGTAAGTCTATACCCTCTTGTTTCAATCTGAGAGCAGTATCTCTTACCCATAAACATATAGCGAAACTCATCACTAAATCATCATTGTAACCACTCATAGCTTCGGCTTTATTGTTGTTATATATAAATACAAACAACTCATCAATTAATCGATTTGAACGGACAATTACTGTCTTTTCTCTGAAATATTCTTCTAATTTCGCGATTACTAATGGTCTAGTCTTCATTGTCATAGAAAATCCAGGTACCATATTTCTATCTTGAGTCCTATACCTATTGACGACTTGTTTCTCAATGTCTACATATTGTAAATCTTTACTTGTATAAAAAAGGTTTTCATATCCTCTATCTATTACTTGTTGAATTGCTGCCCAACCTATGTTATTGTTTTCAACTACCAATAAAGCATTGTTGTATTCTGTGGCAACATTTACTAATAGATTACCAAAATCTTTTGTTGGTATTCTTCCTTTATATTCAGCAACTTGTTCCATAGTTTCCACATCCATTATATGAAATGCAGAATAATCTGTACTATCTCCTCTACTGACATCAGCAGATACTACATAATCTTTTGTATAATTTGGTGGTTGCCACACCCAAAAATTACTATCTATTCCTCTTTTTTCTAATGGGTCTTGTGTATGTGTTTGTCTGTACTCTTCTAGAATAACACCATCTATTACAGTTTGACCTGAAGTGATGAAGTCACAATCACATTCTTGTGCCGCTAATGAAGGACCTAAAAGACTATCTTGTTCCTTTCTCCACTCATCATTTCTTTCGGGATGTAAATTCCAATGTAATCTTATAAAATTCCAATCGTTTGTGCCATCTTCTGCACCAACCCAAGTTTTATGAAACCAATTACCAACACCATTTGGTGTAGAAAGTGCAATACATTTTCCACCAGTAGATAATGTCTGTGAAGCAGCAGCCCATATTGGTTCAATTTTATCAATGAAAGCAGCCTCATCTAATATTAGTAATGATAGAGCTTCTGACCTACCAGCTTCCTCACCACTCGCAACTGCTTTTATCTGTGAACCATTCTTGTATCGTAGTGATAATTTATTATCTTCAACACAATTTTGTTTTAACCAAGAGGGTAAATTGGCGTGCATTACTCTTACCTTAGTTACTAAATTTTTAGCAGTATCTTGTTTAGTGGCAATAACCAAAATGTTTTTATCACTATGAAATGTCATCATCCAAAGTGAATACCCAGCAGATAATGTTGATAATCCCAACTGACGAGCTTTCAAAATAATATTGAATCTATGGTCTTCAAAAGTACTCAATGCTTTTTCTTGATATTCATATAAATGAAAGGGTACTTTTCCTTTCATTGGATGCTGAACAACACAATACTTTTTTAAAAAGTATATTGGGTCTTTAGCAGACTTTACATATTCTTTTTTTATTACTTCTTTTAGTACTTGTGGTTTCACTATAATTTCCCTAGTATAAATCCTATTCCAAGCCAAATGTATTCATTTTCATACCATTTTTTTTCAATCAACTTTACCATTTTTTCATTAGCAACATCACGAGCTTTTAGTAACTCAATTTGTTTATCCTTTGCCACTAGTGTTAGAGAATCAATATTAGCTTGTTCTTCTAATTCAACAACAAGTGAGTCTGACCTACTGATAGTAATTTTCTGAAATTCTATCAATGTATTAGCCTTTGCTATTTTCTCTTCCCATTGTTTATCACGAGCCTTCAACATATCTAATGCTTCATCATAGGTAAATGATGTTGGTGTTTCACCACCCTTTTGTATTTCTTGTCCATCTACTATAGACAAAACAAAAAATGATATCAAAAAGTATTTTATTATTTTCATACCTAGCCTCATTTACTTTTAGCAAACTTCCTAAGAAATTCTTCAGCTGATTCGACTTCATCATTATCGTAAGCCTCTTGCATCTTTTGAGTTTTCTTTTTAGAATTAGTAAGTTTTCTTTTCATATTACCAATTTCTCTTTTAGATGATTTTTTAGCTGTTTCTAATTCCTTAATTTGTTTTTCAACTTTCTTTTCTTCTTTCTTGTTTTCGTCAATAACTTTTTTAAGTTTTTTTACTTCCACGCTTTTTGATTTATTTACAGCAAATAAAGCACCAACAGCACCAAGAAATCCTAATATTATTTTCCAAAGTTTCATTCTTCGTTCTCCAACTCTTCTAATCGTTCTTTAAATTTTTCTATTGCTTCTTCAGTTTCAGCAACCATCTTTTCTGTGCCGCCTTCCCATTTTTCTTTTTCTAATTCAGGAAAATTGACACCAACATTATTCAACCATTCAGGTGCTTTCATATTTTTAAATTCTTCCATTTGTTGTAAAGCATCTTTTAGATACGCTATTCTATTCTTTTTAATTTTATCATTTGCCCAATCATCAAACTCACCTTTTATTTTTAGTTTATTTTCAAATTCAATTTGACAATCAAAACAATGTCCATACAAACTCCACATTTTATTATCCAATCTTTTTTTCATTACCTTATCACATTTCGGACAAAACATTGGCATCCTAACATCTTTCATTATTTCAGTCATCTTAGGTATAACATCACCTTGTGGTTTTTGTTTACCCTCATAACCTACCTGAACATAATTTTTTACATGCTCTTTACCAGATAAAGCATCTTTTAGTGCTTTATTTTGTCTTTCTGTTTCTTTACTATATCCTGCCATAACCTACTCCTATACGAATTTCAACATACCTAAGATTTGATTTGCTGGAGCAAATGCTCCAGTATACTTATATAACTTTCCTTTGAATACAAAAGTTATACCCTCTGTTGGAACAACTGCTTTTAATCCACCAATAGCATTCAATCTATCTAATTGAGTTTTCAATGTACTCAGTACTTTTGGGTCTTTTGATTTTTTTACTTGGTTTATAGCTTTAGTCAAATCCTTACGAATTTGTTGAGCTGCTTTAGTTGGATTAGCTGCTATAAAGTCTTTCATATTCTTTAGTATTTCAGCACCCAACTCAAAGAAAAGAACTTCCCAATCTCTGATATGTTTCTTTTGTAA
>TARA_R100001594_G_scaffold47307_1_pt1 | contig 18898 bp, 14 predicted proteins | sample TARA_R100001594 | Tara Oceans TARA_R100001594 (sample SAMEA2622752) | marine metagenome | biome: marine biome (ENVO:00000447); feature: marine epipelagic mixed layer (ENVO:xxxxxxxxx); material: "saline water (ENVO:00002010), including plankton (ENVO:xxxxxxxx)" | depth 150 m | reverse complement strand
GACATACATCCCCTTATTATGGTAATACAGCGCTAAATGAGGAAATGCATTGGAATTTTGATCCTAGTTATGTTGATCTTATGTCTAGTCAGGATGATATACAATACGATCGTGATGGAGATGGTAATTATGAACATCAAACTCAAGCTGGTGGCCAAGGTTTTAACTTTTATGATAATGATCCTTTTATGGTTGAAGATATTAATGAGCCTGAAACTTGGTATGAAAGATGGTCAAATCAAGGATATGATAATGCTTATAATTATCCACGTCAAAGCCAATTATCGGGAGATTCTGATGTAGATTGGGAAACTATAAAAATGTTATATGAAACAGGTGATATAAATACTTGGGCTGAAAAATATCATGATCTTAGTCCTAATCAAATAGAAATGGGTACAGATGTAGATTTTTGGTTAGGACAAACTGGTATAGATCCATTTGAAGAAGAACATGGGCAATATGCTTTAGATATGGAAAGTGCAGAAACTGACTTCTCTACTTCTAAAGTAGATGCTTTAACAAAAATGAAAAGAGGTATTGGAGATTTAAAATTTGGAGTTGGGCAAGATCTTAAATCATTAAAGCAAGAAGAGCTCAGCAAGGCTGTAGGTTCAGGATTTGCCATGGGTGGTGGTTTTATGCGTGGCACATCAGCAGCAAGAAAAGGATTATTAGGAGGATATCAACAAGGTATAAAAGGAAAAAAAGAGGATTATGAAGTAGATTTAAATGTAGCTCAAGGAACATATGATATAGCCGCTGATGAAGCATCTACTACTTTATCTGAAGATATTGGAACAGCAAAACAAGATTATATTAATAATTGGATAGCACAATTAGGTAATTTATAAAGGAGAATAAAATGAGTGTAGACTTTACATATGAAAAAGGTGCTTTGGCAGAATTTCTTGATGAATTACCTGATTTAATATTAAAATATCAGCAAAATCAAATTCAACTTCAACAAAGAAATCTAGAAAGAAAAGAAGATAGAGAGTGGAAAGAGCAATTAGAAGAAACTCGCAAAAAAGAGCATAAAGCAGGTGTTGCTTTAGAAGAGTCTAAGCTTAAAGCTCAAGTAGAAGAAAATAGATTAAGAAGAGTGCAAGAAACAAATATATTAAAATTGCAAAGTGAGTTAGAATTAAAGGGGGCTCAATCTCAAAGATATTTAGAACTAGCTATGACTGGGCTAGAAAGAGATTTAGATGATAAAAGGAGATATGATGAGGAAATTGCTAATTTAGGTATTACTACAGATAGTTTAAATGAATTAGATGATCTTTACAAATCTTTAGATGCTATAGATATATCCAAAGCTACTGAAAGTGACTTACAACAAAGATCTGATATAATATCTGACCAATTAGATGCAAGGCTAGGATTAATAGCTGAGTATAAAGCAGGAGCTTCAGTTGCCAAAAATATAGATACTAATAGAGATTGGATAATTACAAGCGATGAAATAGATGAATATGAAAAATCTACAAATAAAAAAATGTCTCAAGCCTTTAGAGCAGGAGTTGATTCTTATGCAGCAGATGCGCAGCAAATGTTACAAATGGTATCTCAACAAGTAGATATACAAGCAAAGGAAGCAGAAATAGATATAAGGCAAGAAACATTAAAACAATTACAAATAGAATCAGAATTTTTACCTCAAAAATATAAAACTGCTCAACTAAGAGATGAGTTAAATATTGATACAGGAAAATTAAATCTTGATATATTAAAAGATAGTAGGGATCAATCAAAGCTTGTTCGAGAAGGATTATCTATTGATAATCAAACTAAGCAGCAACAATTAAATGCTATAAAAGCAGAGTTAGAAAATGCTGAAATAGCTAAAAATGAAGAAAAGTATAATAAGTATAAGCAAAATATACAAGAAATAAGAACTGCAAATATTGAAAAGCAAGCTTATATAGGGGCAAGCTCATTAGTAGATATATCAATAGGTAGTGGTAGTAGAAAATTAAGTGGTGCATTTTCAACATATAAACCATTTTTAAGTATAATAGCTGAAGAAGATTTAGATATATCAACATTAGAAGATGCATTTTCAGAATATGGCTTAATAAGTGATGATTTAATTGATTTATATAATGCATATAATATGGGAGTGTCTGAGGATCAATTAGCTAATTATCAATTAGTTCTTGAGCAAATGCAGGAAATAGGTGAATATAAGAAAGATTATGATAAATTTATGACTAATAATAAAAATTTGTTAGGTTCAAAGGCTAGCGAATTAAAGCTTCCATGGAACCATAGAAAAGTTATAAATTCAGTATTGAATGAATCAGAAGATTTAACACCTATAGAAGTAATAGGAATAAAAAAGAAATTGGAATGGGAAGATACTGGAGTTTATGATAATTTTGATAAATTTAATATTATCAATAATATATTAAATCAAAATATAGAATCTCAACAATTATATGAAAATGTATTATTACATCAACATAATGTTTCATCACCTGCTGATTTACCTACAGGCGTAATAAATATCACTCCTGCATTGCAAGGTGTTGCAACTAAAGAAGATGTAAGTGCAATATTTGATCCATTTAGAAGTATAATAACTGGTTCAGGCTCTAAAATTTCAGGCACTGGAGCTGCTCCTGGATATTATCCTAGTTGGCTAGTCCCTCAATAAAAAAGGAATTAATATGGCATTAGACTTTCAAACAAAAGCTAGAATTAAAACTCAATTAGCTGCAAAAGGAGTTTTCTGGACTGATAATCAAATAGAAAAATATTGGGAGCAATTAAATCAAACTACTCCTACTACAATGCAACAACCTGCAGTAGAAGCTCCTCCTACTATTGGCGGTGGATATGATGATACTACGTATACAGAAGGAGCTTTAGACTTTATAGGCAGTGCATTATGGAGTGCTTTAGATACAGGTACTGTAGGATTAGCAGGATTAGCAGCTAAGAAAGTTGTTGGGCAAGAAGCTTATGAAGAATTTGAAAGAGAATTACAAGATACAGTAGGTGGAAGAGTAGGTGGAACTATAGGAGGATTAGCTGGGTTTATGGCTCCTATGGGTGTTGCTACAAAGGTTGCTGGTGCAGGTTTTAGAGCTGCTAAACATGGAGCTGCAGCTGTTAGGGCTGCTTCAGGCGGTAAAAAGATAGTAAATCCTAGTACAAAACAACTTCAAAAAATGGCAGCTGATAAGATACAAAAAGAAACAGCTGATAGATTATTAAAATCTGGTACTAAAGGATTGACAAGAAAAGAGGCTTTAAAGATTGCCAAAGAAACTAGTGATGATTTAATAGGCTTTACACAAGCACCTGTATTTGGGTCAAAAACATTAGGAAAAATATTTAAAAGAGGACCCGCTTATCAAATGGAGCATAGCCTTGATTTTGTTAAAAATGCTCATAATGTAATGAAACAAAATATGCCTAATAGATTAGCAGCAGCTTTAAGCAAAGCAGGTGTAAATGTTCAAGGTATGGGTCAGAATAGATTGTTAAAGCTTTCAGATGAATTGACTGATATGCTTGCTGTAAGACCTTTCAATCAGATTGAATCAATGCTTTCTGGTAGATATTCAAGTAAAATTGCTCAAGGATTAAATGATGTATTAGCCTCATCTGCTCAAGAAGCTATAACTTTTGGAATGGTTGGTACGGCAATGGATGCAGTTCAACATGCAAAGGGCGATCTTAGTTATGAAGACAAATCATTTGGAGAGCGAACTGTGGATCATTTAATATTTGGAGGAATGTTTGGTCCTGTTAAGTTTATTCCTGGTGGGCGTTCTAAGGGAATGGTTGATGATATTAAAAGATATGCAGGGTTAAATACTAGAAAAGTAAACAAAGGTATTGATAGGATGACCTTGGATGAAACTAAAGCATTTGCTAGATCTACAATTAAAAATGATAGGAATGCATACTTAGGTATGGATGGTATTACTATAACTGATGACTTACTATCTGCTAGGTCAAAATTCTTTACAACTGGTAATTTACCTAAATTAAAACAAGCTTTAAAGGAACATAATAATAGTGTTCTATCAGATTTTAGAGGAAAATTTATACCTGAAATGTGGAAAGATTTTTATGGTTCAATCCCAAGGATGGCAGTAGGAGCAGCTGTATTTAATTATGAAGCTTTAAATGAAGGTCATTTTGATCATATAGGGCCTAAAGAAACAGGATTTCATTACTTTTTAGGTGCTATGATGAGTAAAGCTCACAGGCCTTTATTTAGAGGGGGCGCTATTAAGTCAGGAATGCATTTAGGAGAAAGACCTTTTTATTATAATTCAGATGTAAGAGATATATATAATAAAATGAATAATCTTAATTGGGGATCAGAGCATATAGGTAAGATAGTAAAAGAGTTTGATGGTGATTTATTTACTGATTGGGAAAGTAATAATCCCGTGCCTGAAATAGATGAGATTGTTAAAGTATTAAAAGAAAATGATGTTGCCTATGACGTAACTGAAGCAGGGACTATGATACCTGATATGAGCAAACCTTTTTCTTTAAAAGATAGGGAATTAATGTCCTTATTGCAACCTATAATTAAGCCATTAAAGGTTAGAAATATAGAACTAAATCCTGATGTAACAGACAGAAATATTGCTAATGCAGTTAAAGCAATTAAAAATATAGAATCTTCTACATTAAGCACTCCAGAATCAACGGTTATGTTAAATAATAGAGCTAATATAGAAAAAGCTGTATTGCGATCTGGAAGAAAGCATTGGAAAGATTTAGAAATTAGTGTTATGGATAATTTCAAAAATCAAGTAGAAACATTAACGGGCTCTAAAAATTACATAGGAGCCGATGGTAAGATGGATGAGTGGAGATTACATGGTGTTAAAAACCTTTCTCATGAACAAAAAGCTGGCATTGGTAAACTTGAAAAGATAAGAAAGCAATTAGAGAGTCAAGATTTAGTTAGATTTACCGATCATAGCTTGGCAGAAGGGAAAGGAACTCCGATCCAAGTTACAGCCAAAAAAGCTGATAGAATTATAAGTTTAATAGATATGTGGGAGAAGCAAACAGGTAAAGATTTTTATGGTGAAAATTCCAATTTACCTACAGATATACTTGATCCAATGATGTGGAATCAATTCCATATGGCTAATGTTGATAATAATGTAACATCGGTATTGGATGTTATAATGGATAAGAAAGTTGATTTTATAGAGCCTGGAGATCAACAGCATATTAATTCATTAATGCATGAAGTTCTTTCTCATGAATCAAATACTGTAACTGATATAGTAGCTGAAAAACCTAGCTTAATAGGATTTAATCTTGAGAATTTTACTGGATCAACAAAAGAAAGATTAGCTTTACAAGAATTTACAAATAATTTATGGGAAATTGCAGTTGCATCAGGTAGGGCTCCAAAAGACCCAAATAGTCATATAATAGATATAAATAAGGTTAAAAATTTAAAAGAAAGATTAGTTAAAGCTGGTATGCCAGATCCTGAATTGCATTATTTGGATGGTAGAATGCAAACATGGATGGATAGAATGACTGATGAAGCTTTGGATAGAACGTTAGCAGATCTAGATAAAAATGATCATAAAGCTTTAGCAATCAAAAGATTGATGATAAATGGTATAATAGGACAATCTACAAGTGTACGTGGTAAAGGCGTTAGACTTGAGATGCCTGCAAAAATAAGTGCAGATCAAATTAGGCAAATAAAGCCTAATATGACTGAAGCTGAAGTAAAAGAATATATAGATTCATATGATAGAATAGTTTCAAAATTAGGCAAAGATGTTGTTGTACCTAAAGAAGATTTTAGTGCAGGAGGTTGGACAGAGAGTCAATTAAGTGCAATAAAAACAGCTGATGCTATATTTAATATAGATAAATTTAGTACTGATATTACTAGCTTTATGGATAATATAGATACTCAGATAATAGGATTAGATAGTAATATAGAGAATAGATTGGCTGCTATTGAATCTCCTGATATGAATCCTAGCCAAGCAAAGCAAGTAAGATCATTATTAGACGCTGCAAAAGAAGCAAGAAAAGAATGGGATATGTTTAGATTATCATTTTCTAGAGCTTTTGGCGGGGATGTTGAAATAACTAGAGCATCTGCTCACTTAGAGTATACTAAGACATTGAGAGATGAAAATGGTAGCACTGTATTAGATTATATGAGAGGTATAGCAAAGGCTGAAAATATTTCTGACATACAAACTATGTCTGAAAAAGTTAGAGATTTACAGGCAGAGATAGCTAATAAAATAAATGAAAGACCTGATATTCAAGTAAGTTTTAATGAAAAAAGGCAAGAAGAAATATTAAGAATGAAGCATCAAGAAGTTGAAGGTATGATGCCAAAAGATCAACAGACTATTACTCCTGAAAAATTTGCCAATAAATATGATATAGCTCTAGGCAATATAAATCCTAAAAGTAATATTACATATGATTCATTTGGAGATGCTATATATAATGTCTATAAGACATCTAAGACTACAAAAGATTTTGCAGATAGAATGTTTAAACTTGCTGGAGCTAAGAGTACAAATGCAAATAATACACTAAGAAGTGAAATAGCTCATATTTCAGGACTATATGAAAGAAGATATAATGTTAAGAAACTTGGAGTAAGCCTTGATGCTGGATTTGGTCAATTTGAAAATAGTGAGATATCTAAAGGATGGTTAACAGATTTATATAGTGAAGCATTTGGCCCTGAAGGTGGAGAGATGATAATGTTGAGTCCAGATTACACTCTTAATGGTAGGATTAATTCAATATCACGTAATTCCAAAGCTTTGCAAAGTATTCAAAACCTATTATATAGTGGCGATTTTTCAGCTGGAAGAAAAGAAGGATTTAGCCATAGCTTGAAATATGAAAAAGAAGGAAGAACAATCAAGCCTGAAGATGGTAAGGAATATTTCAATGGAATAGATATAGCTGGTGAATATTTAAAAGGCAGACATCATATAGTATCTATTGATGAAAATATAAAATTGGTAATACCTGAAGCTAATTTTAATAAATTAGCAGATAATTTCACTAGATGGTATGAAAGAGTATCTGATAAAAAGACTCAAGAGGGTAAGTATGTTAAGCTGGCAAGAAAAGAAATAAAAGCAGCTGATGATTTATTTAAAACATTAGAAGATTATTATACAGCCTTGGATGAGATAAAAGATTCTCAAGGATATGACCCTAATTTATTTAAAGAAAAATTTGGTGGTCGAAAAGAGAGTATTTCAGATGCTATGTATACAATGATAAATACTATGTATGCTGAAAAAATTGATGGAGATTGGTTGCAAGATGCTTATTTAAATACATTGAAGAGCTATAAATATAAGAGATTAGCTCAAAATCAAGGGTATACAAGGAATAGTGATCAAAAAAGAAAATTAATTCGTGATATATATATTGAATCAGATAATAGCTACCATAGAGAATTAGTAGAAGAATTTACAGATAAAGAATATGAAAATATATTAGTTATAGAAGATGGTAATGTATCTGAAACTGGTGAAGATACTAATAAATTAATTACTGACAATAGAAGCGTTACTGAGGCACAATTAGAAATATTAAAAAATGACCTAGATAAAGAAGTATATGATGATATGCTATCTACAATAAAAGAAAGTAAATCTTTAAATGCTGAAGCTGTTAATGCTATGACAATAGTTAGAAGAAAAGATTTAGACTATAGGTTATTATTAAATGGTCAGGCAGATTTAATAGGAAAGTCTGGAGGGCAAAAACCTGTAGGGTTAAGTAATTATACAGACTCACAAGGAATTAATCATGTTTTTTACAATAAGACTCACTATTTCTATCATAAAGGATTAGATGATTTTTTTAAAGAAAATCCAGATATAAGTCAAGTTGCTTTTACTAGTGGAGCTAAAAAAGCTAAAAAAATTGATTCAAGTGGTGGAAAATTAGTAGATAAATTTGTTCCAATCGATCCTCCTAAAATGGATGGGAAGAACAATCTTACAAGCTTTATTAATTCCTTACGAAATATTAATAGCAAACATCAATCTGTTATGCCTGTTAAGTTCAATCAATCATTATCAGGTGTTGCTTATGGAAAAGCTAAAGATGCTAAGATAATGAAGCAGTTTGAGAATTGGACATCTATTGAAACACAAGATGCTTTATATAAATGGTCTAGAGCTGATATGGCAGAGCGATTTGCAGATGCCGTAGTTCCCTTATTTTCTTCTGAAAATACTGCTTATGCATCTTCAGAAGCTAGATCATTTTTAAGATCAAAATCTAATACTGATGGTGGTATTTCAACAGAAGTTCCTAATGCATCTGTAGCATCTATATGGATAGAAGGTGGTGGAGTTCCTTTCTCTGAAATATCTAAAAACTTGTATGATTCTATGATAAAAAGAAAGTATATTGATGATGCAGGAGTATTTGATGGGTATACAGATGCAGGTGGAGTACCAGTATTAAGAGGCGATTTAGATAATAATTTAGGTATACCAGTTTATTCAAAAGGAAAGCAATATAAACTTGGTGAAGCCAATGTAGGCATAGATTATTTAGAAAGAAAAATAAATTTCAGAAGTGATTTTGGAGCACCAAAAAGCTATACTAGGGAAGGTAAAATCCTTAGAAAAAAATATAAAGACAGTGGTACGGCTAGCTTGTCCTTTAATTTTAAAAATAGAGATGTTTTAGTGAATCTTAAAAATGGAGAAATATCTGACCCTACTAATAGTAAAGCTAGAATTACTGATAAAGAGTATTCTAACATTAAACAAGCTATAGATGTAATAAGTAAGAAGATTAAAGATCCAGCAGGTGGAATTGAAACATGGAAAGATTTATGGCTTGAATTAAATGATAACCATCCAGATGCACAATTAGCTATAATGGCTATGCCAGCCCCAAGAACAGGCCCTCATGATGCTATGGTTGTTAAAGTAAAAAAATTATTAGATGCAGAAGATGGTGGGATAATAGAATTAAATTCTTATGATGTAACTATGAGAGGTCAAAGAGATTATGATACTGATAAGTTACCATTCTATATGGACACTCCATTTGAAGCTTTATCTGAATCATATAGAGAAAACGGTAAAATTTTAGAGCCTGAACCTACTGACAATAAAGCAAGGCCATCTTTAGATTTATTTGATCGTAAAAGTTTTATGGAATATGATACGGATTTAAATCAATATAAAGGCAAAAGAGGTCCTGTAGTTAAAATGCAAAGAAAGCTTAGCTATGCAAAAAGATTATTCAATGTTATAGATGGAATAGATATAGGTAATGGATTTAAAATTAAAATGCCTAGCGATACTAAAGAGGCTCAACAAAGATTAGTAAATGACAGTCAAAATGTATTAGATATATATGACGGATTGCCAAGATTATTACAAGATATATCTGCTTGGACTAGAAATACTTTATTTTTAAATAGCAACAATACCAATGCTAAAGTTGATGTTACTAATGAAAAGCCATTCTTTCACTTAGAAAATAATGCAGGAGATAAAAAGGCTATAACAGAGGCTCATCATGAAGCTATAGTTGAAAAGTTATTAAATGATTATGGAAATCTATTAAATATAGAAAGTAATATATGGGAAGCAGGCGAAGCTAAAACTCCTAGATATAAAGATATGGTAGATTCTTTTCAAGGATTTAGAGAGGAATATAGAAGTGATAGGGTTAATTGGAATTTTTATAATTATCTCAAAAAAAGAGGCCATGTAGATGCTGCTAATGAATTATTTTTTGATATGAAACCTGATAGAAAGCCTACTGAAAAGTATTCTAAAGGTATGATTAATCCTATAATGAACAAACTTGCAAGAGAAGTATTAGAATTTAGAAGTCCATTTTTAAAATCATTATCTAAGATAGCAGAAACAGATAGGTTTAGAGTTAGAGAGACATTTAATCCTGCTGGAGATTATTTTAATGCTGGAATAGATAAATTAGTAGGTAAAGAAAGAGGCTTTATGTTAGAAACCTTTAGAAATACTGGTTTTGAAGGAGTTAATTTTGACTATAAAAATAATATAATTAATGATATGTGGGATGCGTTTAGTAAAAATAGAGATCATGAAGCAATGATGATTCAAATAAATAATATAGAATCTCAAATAAGAAGAGCAGAATATAATCTTTCTAATGAGAGTAGAAAAGACATAGTAGATGAAGCTAGAATAGAGTTAGAATCAGAGAATATACGAATCAAACAGGATATGTTAAATTCTATGATAGATAAACTTTCTATAGAAAAAGATGCTTTAGGTCAAAAACTTATTTATTATAAAAAAGGTAAAAATAATATAATTAGACCTGACTTTAAAAAAGATATTGTTATTAGAGACTCAAAAACTGGTGAACGAAAAAGAATAATTAGACCTGGCGATGAAAATTACTCATTAAATAAAAGAGAAGTAGCTGTATTGGATCCTGTTATTTTAAAGCCTGTAGTTGAGCATGAATTATTAGATGGAGCAGCTTTTGCTTATTCTACTTTGGGATATTATTCTCATGTAAAAGAAGCTGATTTGCCTAAATTTAGACAAATAGTTAAATCTACTAGGTCTGAAATAAAGCAATCTATCTCAGAGATCATGAGAAGAAAAGGATATAGAGATTGGCAAGAGCATCAATCTAAGGCTATGGCATCTATAGATAAAGGACTTCAGCAAATAAAGTCATTAGCTATAGATAATGCACTAAATGAAGCTGGAATAATAGAATATAAAGGAACCTTTATGGGGCAACTTCCAAAAGGAAGAGAAACTTATGGACAAGATTTCTTAATGGCTATGCTTGTTCCAGATTATAGTGGAAATCCAAATGAGATGCATTTCTCCCCCAAAACAGGTACTTTTTTGCCAGCAGTAGGTAGGCCTAGTAAATCTGTAATTCAAGCTGTAATGGGCGCTATGGATCAATATCAAGTAGCTTTAAACCATAAAGAGTTTACAAAGGACTTTGCTAGTACTCATAGAGGGTTTTATGATGCATTAGTGGCTGGTAGAGGATTTCATGAAGGAATGCAAAGGCTAGCAAATACTAATTTTGAAGGAGCCTTGCTTAAAACTACTTTAGAGAAAGCTATGAATAATCCTTATATGCCACGTAAAGAATACAAAACTATGAAAGAATATTTTGATTCTATGCCTACAAATGTAGATTCTCAGGTTGCTGAAATATTTAGAAGCATAATACAAGATGGAGCAGAAACTGATCCTCTTACAGCCTTTAATCTCAGAAAGAAAATGATGGAAACTCCTGGATTAGGTCCAGATGCATACAATGCTATGTTTCAAAGATCTAGAGGACAAATAATATTTGATGGACTGGGTAGTAAACAGTTTGGAATAAATCAAGGAGAGGGTCAATGGCTAGGAGATGTATTGCAAACAAGAGGAGATGTATTGAGAAGAAATTTAATAGGTAGGGTTCCTAGAAAAGCAGGTAGTACTATTAAGGATATGATTAGAACTACCATAGGATATGAAAATAATAAACTAGGAGAATGTTAATAATGGCTTGTTTAAAAACAACTGAATTAATAAAAGAAAGTAATAAAGTCATGAATATGTGGGCCAACTCTAAGACTTTAAAAAGATTTAATTTTACAGATGATCAAGGTACTTTTAAAAGATTGTTTGATACTGTTACTGGTAAGCCATTTTTAGAGGGAATGGATATTAATGCCACTGATATGAAAAAAATGCAAATAGCTATTAAAGACCTAGAAGCGGATTTAAAAAATCCAGGAGCTTTAAGTAATAAATTATTAAGACATTTATATGTTGGTTCTGCAAAAGCTATGAGAAATCCAATCACATCAACTTTTTATAATATTCTTGTAAATGCTAATGAATATAGAAATAGAAATACACAAGCTTTATATGGGCATTATAAAGATTTTGCATCTAATTTTAAACTTGCATTAATAGAGTCTGATGGAATGGATACTTCAAATATGTCTAGCGGGCATTTTAAAGTAAGAGATGCTTTAAATTTAAATATAGCTCAAGGTGTTAAAAATATAACAAATAAAAATATAGCAAGAAGAAAGAAGCATAAATTAATGGAGCTTGAAAAAGACTACATTAAAGCTTCTAAAAATAAAGAAAATATTGGAACAATTAATGAGTGGTTAGTATTAAAGAAATTTTTAAATGGTGAAGGACAAGTATTTCAAGATTTAATAGATAGAATTGAAATGGGAAATAATAAAGGATTAAATCATAAATATAGGAATAGTCCTAGGCAAAAAAGAGTAGGTTATGTTCTTGCTATTGAAAAAGCTGCTAATGATTGGGCTATGATACAAAATCAATCTAAACAACATTTAGTAAGAGCTATAGATAACTTAACTGAAACTGTCAAATTGAAATATTCAGATAGAAGTAAAACGGCTGACTTTTTAATTAAAGAATATAAAGAGGTAGCAAAACAATTAAATAATCAAGAGGGTGGTTATGTACCACATTTTGTATTAGATTTATTAGGCCAATCAATGGAAATACGTGAAAAAATAAATAAATCCACATCTGATAAAGGAATGGATAATATATTACGTGAATATGCTGAAAAAACAAGAGATATAAACGTTAATTTAACAGATAGATTAAGGAAGAAAGGTAAAGAAGCTACTGAATATTACTCTAGAAATCCTTTTTTATATGCAGAAAAATATATACAGCAAGTAACTCAATTCAATCATAGTACTGAAATAGATAGAGCTTACGTTACAGGATTAAAAGAGTTATCTAATGTTATATTCAAAAATCCTAATACAAAAGAAGCAGATGCCGCTAAGACATATAAAGATATACTAAATGAATTTTATACTTTAGCAACTGGCAAAAATAGAGTTGATTCCGCTCCTGAGCTTGATAATATAACTAGATTTCTTACATCATTACAATTTACATCTAAATTAGGAATATCTACTAGAGGAGCTCTTAGAAATTTATCTCAAAGGACATTAAATTGGGCTTATTTTGGTGAACAGTTGCAATATGATGCCTTTAAAGCGTATAAAGGTAATAAAGTTTTAAATGAAGCTATGCTTGATAGGCTTAATTATCATGGATTGGAATTTGTTGATATATCTAAAGTAACAGAAGGAGCTTTAGATGCAGCAGATTTATTAGCAGACGGTATAGATTATGAGAAAGGTATTTTTACTTATAAAGAAAGAGATACTATTCTTAAAAAAATGACTAAAGCAGGAGTTAAAATAGCTGATGCTTCTTCGTTTTTGACAAAAATGGTAGAAACTGGAAATAGAAAATCTACATTTAAAAATGCTTTTTATAGAAGAGTAGAACAATTAAAGCGAACTAAGGATTTTGCTAATTGGGGAGAAGATTCTAAAGTAGCCGATGAGATGTATAGACAAGCTGGTTATCAGGCTGCTAAAATGACATCTATGTTACATTTTGAATACTCTCCATTCGGTAAGGCATCTGGTATAACTGGAAGAAAGGGATCATTATTATTTCAATTTCAACATTATAGAATGTCTATGTTTAATTTGCAAACTCAATTATATAAAGATTTTAAACGAGCAGCAAAAGCTGGTGATTATACTGGTGAAGAATTTAAAAGAATGATAAGATTATATGGTATACATGCAATGTCTGAAGCATTAAGTGTAGCAGGAAAAGTTAATTTTACTACTTATATAGCTAATGAATCATTACAATGGTTAATGGGATGGAAAGATTTAATACTTGGTACTGAAGAAGAACAAAAAGATGCATTTTATGGAAAGGGACTTGTAGGAGCTTTAGGAATGGTACCAGTATCTGATGCTGTAGAGTTAGTTAATCTTGGAGCAGCAGCTGGTTATTGGAACTTACTAGCAGATGAAGATAGTTATGCTGGGTGGTTATCTGGTATGAGAAAGTATAAGTCGATCGATGATGATGAATTTAAAACTGAAGCTTTGGGAATGCTTAATATAGAATTAGATAGATTATGGAATAGAACTATACCAGCTCTTAGAAGTTCTGATATTATAGGCGCAGCAAGAGTAGAATTGGGTTTATATCCTGGTCAAACTACATTAGGATTAAAAACAAGAGAATTGCATCAAAGAGTTATGGGTACAGAGAAAGATAAATCTTCTGCTATGAGATTTGGTGTTAAAAGATATGAAAAACTTACAAAGAAATCAAGAGACGAAGCTATTCGATCTCTCGACTTCTTACGTAAGAACTAGGAATTAATTAGGATCTTCATTTTCATTCAATGTACTATTTACGACAATTAATATTGATTCTAATCCATGAATTAATGTAGAAAGATCTTCAGATAATCTATTTATTATTGCTTTTTGATTGCTTACACTATATTTCAAGCTATTGCCTTGAATAATTTGCAAATTTTTGTCTATAGAATCTAAGATTTTATGTATATTATTATTAATTCTAACCAATTATCTTTCCTCCGACATGCAACTAACAAAATGCATATTAAGCCAATCAGATAATCTAAATATTATTAAAGGTTCTCCTCTATCTTCTTTACATACTACAGCATCTACATGTTCAGTAGGTATTAAATAAGAAGCTATACTTTTTCTACATTTAGCTTGTATTTTAAGCTCAGGCTCTTTTCCTATAGTTAAATCAACTTCTTCATGCATACCTAGAGCTTGTCCATTAGATCCCCAAGCTCTTCTAGATGTAAAACCATGTTCTTTAACTATATTAACTACTTCTCTTTCAAATCTATTTCCCTTTGCTTTGCTTTTGCTCGGCATCTTTAGCCTCCTTAATTTTACTTTTAATATATTTACTTAACTTTTCTGCATCCCCTTTCATGTCTAAATATGCTGAAAATGAAGTATCAAGGCCTTGAAGAAATCTAGACATTTGAGAAACTTCTATTAAAAGGTTGTTTAATACAGTCTTTATTTCATTTCTTGTAGGTTTTGTTCTTTGTTTCATACTCCTAATCTTCCTCTCATAACCGAAATAACAGCTCTATGATCGTCAAGTACAAGCTCTAATTCATTGATACGCTTATGCAAATCATTTATATATTGCATATGAGTTTCAAGCATTTCTTTGTAAACTTTATTTTCATCCAATACTTGATCAGCAGATTTGATTTTTGGTTCTTCTACTGCTTTTTTTGTTTTAGCTTTAGCCATGTTCTTGTCCTTTCATCTATGACATCTTGTAATTTAATTCTATTTTTATTACCATGCTCTCTTTTGGCGCAATTACTACATATTGTATACTCTTTATCAGTATCCACTATATGTGGTTTTACAATATATCTTTCTGCATAACCTGTAAATGAGCACATATAACAATTATAGTGTTCTTTTGATAGTTTTGCAACTATTCTCATTTCATTCCTTTCATACTTTATAAATTGACCATTCTTCAATAGGAACATCATAAAAATATTCCCCTTTTGGAACTGATTTATTAGGAACTTCTATTTGTTTGTATTTTCTTATTGTACTAGATTTACATAACATGATTTTATCAAAATCTTTATTAACAACTGCATACATAATATTGTATTTTAAAAATTTAGATTTTCTTGATGGAATATGTACAGTTTTAAATGGGAATTTATCTTTCCATATTATCCTTCTTTCAACTTCATATCTTGAAACCATAATGTCTATACCATAATCGTTTGGATTCTCAATAGCATCTAATCCTTTTGATTGTAAGAATTTAATAACTAAATCTTTAGCTGGCTTATCATTAGCTTTATGATTTTCCTTATTAAATTTTTTATATATCACTTTACTTACCCCACTCTTTATTTATAACTATTTGAGCCATTACAGCATAATTAGCTATATCTATAAGAGTATCTTCTACAGATTCATTTTGCGGATCTTTACGATCTAAAATAAGATTCATTAGTCTTTGAATTTTATCATTCATTCTAACTGCCAACCCTATCATAGATTTTTCTACATCCTCATCTGTATCAATAGTGCGATTACCCATACCTATATTGGTAGGTCCGTAATCAGCTTGTTTACGCTTAAATAAGTCAAACATATCCTCTGTTATTGATTGAAAAGATTTACACATTTGAGGATATTCCTCTTCAACATCTATTTGCTTCTTTTTTACTAATATTTTATCACCTAACCATTCACTCATTACGGCCTCACATATTTATTTGCTGTTATAAAATTATAAATCCACCAACATCTTCCATTATCAGAAGCTACTTTAGCAGCCATTCTTTCTCTAGAACCTTGGTCTTTGCAATTACGATATCCATTAGTATAAATATCTTTATTCTTAGGATGATTGCTAATTGTTTTATCTTGTAGATTTGGATTCATCTTTACCTCCATATATTTTATCATATTTTATTTTTAATCCTTCAAGATAAGCGGGATTTGATTCATAATGAATAATATCTAGAATACTTTCAGCTTTCTTTAATCTTTTTTCTAAATATTTTACTTTTTCTTTTAATTGCTTTAAAGCTGAATACATACTATCCATTCGATCTTCATGATCTCCTATCTTATCTTTAGTTTCTCTAAATCGTACTCCCATTGTTCTCCTTTAAAATGTTGAGCAGGCAGCTGGTTGAAGTTGCTATACTTATTGTGCGTTCATCAAGGCTGATAAAAGGAGCGTACCTGCTCGTGTGAAAGTTTATGCTATAGCTTTACATAATCCATCTACTATAGATGCATTATGGTTATAGCTTGCTATGGTTGGTTTATCCTTGTGCCACAATATATCTGTTGCAGCATTTAATAATCCCCAACCACTAGTTTCTGAATGATATTCTTTAGACGGATCTAAGAATCTATCTATAATATTACCCCATAAACCTGAAGGCAATTCAGATAAATATTCATGTCTAATTTTACCTAGTCCTTTAGATGTGATTCTTAAATCATCTAGCTTTCTAAGACTTGATATCATATTATCTAATCCATGTTCAGATGTGTTATTGATAGTATTAACTACTTGAGTTAAATTATCTTCCCATCCTTCACTATTAGGTTCATGTTTAAATCTAAAGGTATTAAAGAATTTCTTACTTAACATACCATTAGTACATATCAATCTATATAACATCATAGAAAATCCAAAAGATTTACTACCATCGTAACTATTCCAAAACTGTATACCTAAAGCCATGTCATCTCCTGGTTTTATATCACCAATAACATTTGTAGACTTTAATGAATATACATATCTTTTACCATCAAAGAATGTTTTGTCATGATCAAACTGTATATTTGATGCCATAGCTACTTGATCAGCAGCTTCTTTTACTTTACTATTTGGTAATAACATATATTTACTACCTACAACTCCTGCTTCTTTCCAGTTATTTTCTTCTTGATACTGGACAGAATAAGCAGATGATTGTATGCCATTATAATCTAATGGTACCTTGCGTATTTCTGCGTATGGGTTTTTCATTTTAACCTTTCTCTGAATAAAGCTACTAAACCTTTATCAGTTCTTATTTCACATTTTTTGTGTGTTAATTTCTCTAATCTAACCTGCAAATCTGTTAACCAGTCAAAGGCAGGCACAAGTTTACTCTTATGCCACACCTTATCATCTGGTCGAATCCATTTTGTTATCTGTATCATCCTATTTTAGCTCCTTGAACAGGTAAATTAACATCAAGATGTTCCTTTTCCCTATTAGCTGTACTCTCTATACGTAAAGATCTAATTAAATTAGTTTCTTTTTCCTTAAAAGGCGTAATAGATAATACTTTATTAGCATTATAAGCAACTCTAAATGAACCTTTAGCTGAAGCTATATTCATACCTTCTGCAAAAGCTGATTTAGTTATTTCAGATACAGCAAACACAATAATATTATTCTTCACAGCAAGTTCCATTAATGCTTGTGAAGCTTCCTCTACTTTCATATTATTGTCTGATTTTTGGCTTCTTAATAAGCCCATATGGTCTATAACTACAATTTCAGGCTTTCTTGGTAATAACATTATACGTTTTTGTAATTCATGAGGAAAACAACTATTATAATCCACAGTTAACCAATCAAATTGTTGACTTATACCGTTAGCATATTGACTATAATGATCTTTTAACTGCTTTTCATCCCAATTATTCTCCATCATTACAAATCGCATCCACATTTGCCTAGGACTCATCTCCATTTCTACAAAATAAGTATTACGTTTAAACATATTTACTATATTCTGTAGGAACATTGTTTTCATAGACTTAGGTGGTGCTTGTATAATAACTACTTCACCTGGATATACAGGGAAATCCTGTCCATAAGGCTTCCCTATATTTATAGGATCATGATTTGTAGTAAGAAAATCAACCAATTCTTTCTCCATGGCTTTAGCATCCATAGTATTTTGTGATTTTTTAGACTTATAAAGCCTACAATTCGTACTACAATGTTTGTCCATCCAAATATCAGAACAACCATAATTATAACCATTACCATTATGACCTTCATAGCAATCAGTTACTATTTTATCCATCTCTGCTCTCGTGAAAGGGTGAGATTTAAGATCTACTCGTTCTCTCCAGTCTTCCATTACTAATCTTACCATATGTTCGGGATATCGCCAACGCAAATGTGCTGCTATGCGTAAAGCTATTTGATGTCTCGACCCCTGTGTACTTCCTGTCATCATTTTTTGAACACATGTATACCATATTGGATCTGGATTTCTACCAAGAGTTACTGTTTCAAACTTTTTATCACTAGCTACAGACTTCCTTTTCAATACATCAAAAACTGGCTCGCAATCATTATCTCTAACTGCTGTATTCCATTCAAACATAGCTCTTTTGGTTTTAGCTAGCTTTAATATAGTATCTATTGAACCATGTAACTCACTTGTTTTTAATGGTATTTTCCATAATTTAGATTTA
>TARA_R100001594_G_scaffold38536_1_pt1 | contig 18903 bp, 28 predicted proteins | sample TARA_R100001594 | Tara Oceans TARA_R100001594 (sample SAMEA2622752) | marine metagenome | biome: marine biome (ENVO:00000447); feature: marine epipelagic mixed layer (ENVO:xxxxxxxxx); material: "saline water (ENVO:00002010), including plankton (ENVO:xxxxxxxx)" | depth 150 m | reverse complement strand
TTCTCCCGACTTTGATCCTCTAAGAAAAAAGCTTATAAGGAGAATTTCTGACTGCCTTCATAAGTATCTTATTAAAGTAAAACTTAACGAAGCATATGATTTAGAGAACTTTCGGGTGGATGGGGATATTGGGTTAGTGGTATATGAGCCCGGTTCTCTGGGGTATCGTCCTCATAATGATGCTAATTGTCAAGATTGGAAGCTAAGTAATCGCATTCTTAGCGTTGTTTCCTACTTTAATGATGACTTTTCTGGAGGGGATCTTTACTTTCCTGATCTTAATAAACGAATTTCTCCTAAGCGAAATAGCTGTGTAATATTTCCTTCATCTCCTCTTTTTACTCATGGTGCTTCAAGTGTTATCCGCGGTCGGAAAGTGATTAGTCCAGGATGGTGGGGATATGAATTGCCGAATATTTTTCATCGGGGGAGTATCATCTAGGGACTCATTGTATTCAATCTCATAAACAACACATAAACTCCCCATCGAGGCTACCCCAGTAGCTTTAGTCTGCTCTGCTTTAACCACAGTTCCCAGGGATAGTTCATAATCTTCATCATCAATAACGGTGGTATAGGGAGGTTCTCTATAATCTTCATTGTAATTTCCGACGCACGCGACTAAGTAAGTTTTTCCTTCTTCAAAATGGCAAGCGTCCCCCTGGCGAGTTTGACGACATTTTCTAAACTGACGAATATTTTCTCCATAAGTTACATAGTAGAAGTCATAGAGATAGTACTGAAGAGAGGTGTCGAGAAATTCTGTAAAGTTTCCCGTCAGTATCGCCGCTCGTAGCATTTTAGCGTACTGAGTTTGTAGAACTTTAGTGTCTACTCGGTGATTAGGTAACATTGAGGGTCTCTAGAGCGTGGATACTTCGAGTGAATCCTTTCAGCTATCGTGTTACAGTGTACTCCAATTTCTCCGAGAGGATGTGAAGCCGTGCTACTACCTTCAAGAGATAATTCATCACGCATATATTCATGAACACCCATGAGTAGTTTTTCAAGAGTTCGGAGGGTTACGCGGTCTTCTTCATTACTTATAAAGCTATCACTCCACCAGATGAGGCTATATCTTTTTCCTCGGGTAATGGGATTGACAGAGTGCTTAAGCCCCGTTGGATAAGTAAGAATAGAATTTTTTTCTAATTTAAAAGGAAGGGATGAACCATATATATCAACCATTAGTTCTCCTCCTCCATACTCTTTCGGATCATTTAAAAATAAGATATTTGTGTAGTGCAGCGCTATATTGTCATATCCTTTCGAGATATCGGTGTGAGGTTTATAATGATCTCCTTTCTCATATTTAAGGATTAGTGGAGGGGTGGAGGATTTAGGAGCTGTAATATATTTTCTCCATGTCATATTGCTCTCAACATCTTTCCATACTTTTTCACAAATCGTTCTATAACAAGGGCCGATGTATTCCTTATTTGATTTAAATTTTTTATTTTCTCTATTTCCGGTAAGGGGACCCGCTGACCAAATTTTACTACCTTGGTTTTTTCGCCCTTTACCCATGCATAAAGCTTGTTCGATGTAAGTTATGGTTTCGGGGGTGAGAATGTCTTTTATAACCATTTATTTGTCTTCCAGAAGTTTGTAAGCCAATGATACCCTCATGGGTGCTTGATTAGTATTGAAGCATAACGCTTTGTGTAGCAGTCGTCCTGGGAAATATACCCCTCTATTAGGAAGGGGTGCCAGGGCTAAGTCTTTCCGATCTTTGTCTAAAAATAAAGTGTGACCTCCCCACTCGAAGTCGTAGCAAGGGAGAACATACAGAAGAAAAGTCCAAGCGTCGGCTTCCTCATCGTCATAATGGAAAGAGGCATTTTGTCCCACAGTCATTCCATTGAAATAAATACGTTCAGCTTTATGTTTACGTCGAGTCTTTTTATTTATTATTTGGAGGCATTCCTTATGTATAAAGTCATTATCTCTTATTATCATCTGCCAAAACCACGATTCTCCTTGCTCTCCACGACTTCTATGACCGGGTATCCATCTATCGGGGAGGTGTTCGGCGTTTGGACTCCCTTGATACGTGTGATTAACCATATCAGATATTTTTTTATATACTTCTGGAGAAAAAAAGTTATCAAATTTCCTTACCTCTTTTATCGAAGGCTGTGGAATCTGACTCTTGTCCTGCGACACCATTCCGTTTCGGTCGTAAAGTGCTCTCAGTATATTACTAAGTGGAAGGGGCAATTCGGATGAGACCTCTACGTTTGAAGGATTACATAGGGGAGACCTATCTCGAAGATGTATCGCTCTGTGATGAGGTTATTAGATTTTTTGAGGGTTGTGATCGGTATCGAGTCACCGGAACTGATGAAAGTATTGCTAACCATAAGGAAGAGGGAGGGGATATCTTGGTAAGGGAGAAGAACAAAACTCGGAAGTGTAAAGATCTAACCCTGTGGTTACCGGATTTAGAGCAAGAGTCTCATAAATTTTTAATTCCTCTCTTCGAAAATATTTGTCAGGTTCGCGACAAATATGCAGTGAGGACAGGCACTCGATTGTTAAAGACAGTAATTGTGGAGGGAATTAATATCCAAAAATATGTTCCTCCCCTCGATTGTTATTCAGGTCTTCACTTTGAACAGTCGACGGAGGTGGAGATATTTGCTCGTCGAATGTATGTTTTTATGGTGTACCTTAATGATGTTCAAAAAGCCGGAGAAACTTTTTTTCCTGGACAAAAGAGGAAGGTAAAACCTAGGCGCGGCAAGCTCTTAATATGGCCCGCACATTACACTCATCCCCATAAAGGAATTCCTACTCCTGAAACTAAGTATATCCTCACCGGATGGTTTACGGCTCTTTATGGGCGCGAGACTGAAGGTGAACTCAATGCTGCTATTCATCACTATCACGTAATGCATACGCCGCGAGGTTATTTTGATAGGCCTTCATCGGACGGATCTCCCATTCCTACCATTCTTTAATAATGGATAAGGATACTATTCAATTCATGATTAATGAGTCTATTGAGCGTGCGATGCGTAAACATAATCGCAATGCGACCCTTATCAGTATGGCTCTCGGTCTTGTCTTCATGGGTGCATTTGTCGATGGCCTTTTTAGGATGTTTGGTATTGCTCCTCCTTTTTTAGGGCTCGATGTGAACGTTATTCACCGCATTATTGATGCATTTTAAGAGTTTAAGTGTATAAAATAGGCGTGAATCTTGGCCCTACTTCGTGGGTATAGAGGAACAAGTATTTGATCTGCAGTGTTTACAAAAACGCACTGCTCGGAAGCGATTTAGATATGACATCTTTAGTTCTTGGAAGCACTCGTGTGCGTACTGTGGTTCAGAGAGATCAGATACGCTAGATCATATTATTCCTCGCGCTAAAGGAGGATTAACTAAAATAGGAAACTTACTTTCATGTTGTGCGGCATGTAACTTGGCTAAATCCGATCAGGAATGGCTCGGGTGGTATCGAGTACAGCCATTTTGGGATGAAGTAAGGGAGAAAGCTATCTGGGAATGGTTAGAACATAATCATGAATACCATGTCGAGGCGCGACGATTTATGGAATCCTATGAGGAGAATCCTTTACGTCTCCCTCCCGCTACTTCTTAGCCACTTTGGTAACAATACCTGCGAGTATTTCTATGAGGCGGTAAGCTTTCGCTACGGCTTCGTCATCTTTAGGAGTAGGAGTTAAATTTACTATTACCACTGCGAAAGCGTGAGCCGCTATTAAAACCGTAATAAGGTTTTGAGCGTGGACAACAAAGCTCGTCATAGGGAGTGCCAGACTATTAATATGTTACTCCTTTAATTCCCCGGCTCACATCTACTTAAAATTAATTGGTCTAACTTATCATTGATGTGATTTAGTCGATCTTTAATTTCGTTCATACCGTTATAGACATCTTCCTTTGAGGCGTAATGAATGGGAATATCATTTACTTTAGTTTCTACATTCTCTATACGTTTTTTAACCGAGTTAAATCGTTCATCAATTACACGTTGACGCTGTGAATGTACCCATGTAAGGAGGCCCAGAAGAGCACCTATAGCACCAACGGCAGCTTCCACACTCGTAGTCGATCTAAATTCATTTTAGGTCAACTTCTCCTATAATTTGTGTAATGTGATCGTTTTATCTGATGGCTGAAGTAACGAAGAATAGGGAATTGGAACATGTTGTTATTAGTGGAATTTCCCCTAATCAATATCGCCCTTATTCCACTCACTTTGATCAGCGTCGGGTTAATGGAGACTTAGGAGTTGATGTTAATTGGGTAGGAGCAGAAACTTATTCGGCCCAAGGTTCTATAGGGATTGCTGATTATTGGCCAATATTTTTAAATGATGTAGGGACTCTTAGTGGGTTTATTGAGCCTGGAGCTCACGCTATTCGCAGTCTTCAGGTATATCAGAGTGGAAGTGTCTTACTAGAAGTTGACTCTTGTAAATCAAGTAATAGAACTCAGATGGTAGCCTCGGCGGCTGTAACTTCTTCTGGAGATTGTAGTTTGTATGTGGTGCTTGAAGGTCGGAGTCCTTCTCTCTATGATATCAATCTGACTTGCAACTAATGCTGAGTGAATATATCGAATCGAGGGTTTGAGTTTCTTAAATCCTTAGAATCGTGTTACTTAACTGCGGAGAAAGTTAAGAATAGTTGGTGCGTTGGGTATAACTTTACAGGTGAAGAGGTAAGAGAGGGCTATACTCTCACACAGGAAAAGGCCGATCAGCTTTTAAATGAGTTTGCGACTGAAGTAGGGGAGAAAGTTTTTAAGCTTCTAGATAAAAAAGTAAACCAAAATGAGTTTGATGCGCTTACCTGCGTGGCTTACAATATTGGTGTTGCGACTTTTAGCAACTCAACTTTGTTGAGCTTAGTTAATGGGGGAGCTGAAAGATCAGTTATTGGAAGTGAGTTTATCCGTTCAGCTTATTTCAGCCAAAATGGTACTTCGGGCCTAAGAGCAAGGCGTGAGAGAGAAAGAGACTTATTCTTGAAAAAGCCTCTTCATCCTCTTTTGAGTACCTCTATTTTAGCCGAGTGTGATACGTGGTTGAAACGTAAACCATTACGTGTTGAAGAGTTAGAGGCCGAAGAGAAATGTTTTGCCCCCGCTGGCTGTGCTCATCAGTGGATAAGCATTACTATGTTGGCAGGGAAACAACATCGTGTCGTTGTTCTAGAGGACCAACCAGATTGTTCTTGGTACATCTGGCCACCTGACTGGAAAATAATTCACGACGCTGATCCCACTCCAGAAGATTCCCCTTCTAATGAACTTACGTCAGATACCTAAACCGTTAGTAGTTAGGCCTTGGGGGCATTTTAAAAATCTTTGGGAGGAGGATAATTATTTAGTTAAAAGAATACGAATTCGGGCCGGAAAACGGCTAAGTTTACAGAAACATAAACATAGGTCAGAGCATTGGATAGTAGTAGATGGAGAAGGTGTACTTCGTCTTAATGATCATACAGTGGATGCTTCTCCGGGAGTTACTTTAGAAATTCCATGTGGAGCTGTTCATCGGGCTCAAGCCGGAGCTAAAGATCTCATTATTGTTGAGGTGCAGTTTGGAACATTTTTGAGTGAAGATGATATCGAACGTCTTGAAGATGATTACAATCGAGTGGCCGCTTAATTTACTTTGATGACAAACGATTTCGACGCCGATGAGGTTCTTAAGAACTGGGATGTAGCTGAACAGCAACGTCGAGCAGATTTTATGGAATTTCTTTACTCTGCTTATGAGAGAGATAATTCTTTATTTACAGGTTTATGGCAAGAATTTAAAGAAGATTTAGCTCAATATACTGCCCAACAATTTAAACCTCGTGGGAGTGGAGGGATTCCGTTTGGCCCAGAAACTAAACGGACTGTTCCAACTAACTAAGCTAATATTAGAATATAACTTAGGTCTGTCTGTAGCAGAGGTAAAGAGTGAACATTCTCCCCGGATCAGATATGGCGGCGGGTGCTACCCCCGGAACTTTTCGGGGTTTTGAATTTCCTCCCGGTCTCATTGGACATAATCAGCCTCCGGGGATTGGGGTTCGTCGTGTTGTACAGATTGATAACCCTAATATGGTTGCTGATCAGGTCGAGCATGATCGGGGTGTTTATTCACGAGCTCCTGTAAAACCTGTTCAGTATTCAACGGGAAATATAAAAACGAGTACTTACAACCCTGGGCTTGCAGGTTATAACCAGCGAGGATTTGATTTACCTGATAAGGCAGCTGATATGAGTACAGAAGAGTATCTTACTGCTCACTACCAAGCTACTCCTGAACAACGTTTAAGATTACAACAAAGTATATTAACTCCTTACCAATACTTCCTCGATACACCCACTTTATTAGGAACAGATTATCCCGAGAAGAGTCATAATATGGTAAACAATCTCATGCTTCTTGCCAAAGCGAGGATCAAAAAATGATGGCTGGCAACGATTATCCTTACCGTATGGCCGGTTCCGCGATGGGTCTCGATCCTCGTAAATTACAGGGTTTAACTCCTCAAGAAGTAACTGCTCGCTTGCGATATCAGGAGACTTTTCCTCAAGGAACTCGCTAGATGGCTATTGCTCCTCGCCATTTGGTGCGTCTACTAAATAAGTATCTCCATCCGGATGATATAGCGGAGCTGGCCCCTAGTCTTAGGAAATTAGTTACCCGTGGAGATGGCGCCATTCCTGATGACATAGTTGGTATTCATATTCCCCCGCGAGTAAAAGACGATCCAATTATTACGGGCCTTAGAGAGAAGATCAATGTGCCGAGACGGACTCCTGAGCCTGACATTCTTCAGGAAAATTTTCGCTCGATGATGAGTGATACCGACACCGCAGATATTATTACCGATATGTATTTAAAGGAGTATCCTGATGCTCCCGGTGCCGCGGAAGCACTTAATGAGATGGCCCTGAGGAAGATTAGGGATGTAGACGATAAACTGAACGCTCTTGTGAGAACTCCACAAGGTAGAGAGATCATAGGATCCACTCCTGACTTTAGAGATCTCCCTCCTCGAAGTGATATTTCTGACCTCAATAGAAATTTAAATCGTTTGAGGAATGAAGAGAATAAGGCTTATATTCTCCGACAGATTTTAGAAGGAACGAGTGAGTTTCCCAACATGCGGCGGATGCGGGTAGGTGACCAGATAAGAGATGTGAATGCTGATGCCCGTAATTGGCGCTTAGCCGAGTCCTTAGCTCAAGGGATTAAGAAGACAGCTATTAATGCCCCATTACTATTCCTCAGTAATTATCTCATCAATCGTTCGTTTGAAACCCCTCAGGAGGAGAGGGTGGTTCAGTAATGATTGCTCCACGTCATCTTCCTCGGGTTGGTCGGTGGATCCATGCCACTGGTACAGATATGGCCGACGTAATTCGGAAGAGAGGATTTTCCCCTAAGGCAGGATCCCATGGACCTGGGGTCTATGCGGGTAGTCGTCCGGAATTAGTTGAACCGTGGATTTGGCGTCGTCGTTATGGAGATGTAGATGCTGAATCGTTGATGGGTCATGTAGAACCGGAGGATCTTATAGATCTGGGAGACTACGTTACGACACCTCACCTTTATCAGAAGCAGCGATTAGGAGTTATTGAAGCGTTGAGAGGAGGGAAGAATGTTGTTATGAGAAATCACCCTACATGGGGAGATTTTTACGTTCTTGATCCTACATTTGCAACTCGTTCTTTACGTGAGTTTGAAGCGGATCCTACTAATTTTTATAGTGTCTTGGATGGTTATAAAGAAGGACTAGAGAGATACTTAAGAAACAATCCTCACCTCCATACAAAAGCTAATCACTTAGATCCAAATTCTTCTACCCTCTGGGAGTATTTAAATAGGTTATAAAACACAGTAGGTATACAAAAAGCGATACCGGGGCTTGAGTTAGGCCCCGGCAATCATCGCCTTTACCCCCCGTGAGGTAGTTTTATTATAAAAGACTTTTAAACCCTTTTGCTTTGTCTTTATTCTTCTTTACTGATGGGGGTGTTATAGGGGGTTCTTGAGGAATATATTGGGGAGGTTCAGAGGTAGGAGCTTTCTGACTTTGCATCGTTAAAGCTTGCTGTAAATTAACTGTTTGTCGTTTTAGATTCTCATTCTCCAGTTGTAATGCTTGAGTTTGTTGTTGGGCCCAACTCGTGGCATTATTTGTCAAGGCAGTTATCACATTTTGAGGGTGAGGGAAAGTATAAATAAGGCCTTGTTCCGTTTGAAGAGGTTGTCCTCCTTGTTGATCTGCAAGGGCTTTTAGGAAAGAATCTGCTTTTTGGATAGTTATATCACTGTTATAACTGAGCTGATCAGGACTTACTAATCCTTTATTAGTTTCGTAGAGAATGCTAAAAACCTTTCCTACTTTAAAAGCTTCATTGGTTTGTTCATCTCTCTTACGTCGAGATTCAACACCTAATTGAACTCCCGCCAGAATCCCACCAGTTGCTGCGAGGGTTGGGGCAAATATAGTAGGCTGAAAAACAGCTGTGGCTGTAGTTGCGGCAATACCTACGCCAAATAAGGTACTAATTAGTGACTTGGTTGGGTTGAGGGTCATGTGTTTCGAAAGCTATTTTCCAGGAGGGTTGAGTTGGGTTTGATGCCCACTCTACTGGACTTGGTAAACGATCTGGACCGGAGCACGCTCGATCAGTAGTGGGGTCGAATGGTTTCAATCTTAGCCCTAAGAATACCGCTTTACCATTGACAAATTTTGGAGAGACTTGTGAAACTTTTAATACATTTCGAATAGTTTCTTTTAAGCGATCTACAAATCGAGGTTTAGCCGAGTGTTTATAGCCATTGGATTTACAGAAATTGACATAAGACGCATAGAGTTCTGTGTAAGCATTCTTAACAAATAGTCCCCTTTCAGATTCATCAGTGCTTGGTCGGAAAGCACCGGCTCCAATAAGAGCTTTACTATTGGGAGCATAGAGAGTGCATTCTGAAAGCCATGCTACATAAGGGTTGTTGAATATGAGGGCTTCTAAATTTGTAGCGTTTAGAGTAGGTACGTGTTTAACGGGATTAGCGAGTATGTCTCGCATGTCTTCGAAGGAGAGGGAAAGAGCCCAGGTCACCATCCCGGAAAGCTCAGGGGCTAGTTCTCCATCTACATGATCGGAATAGACATTCAACATGTCTCGTCTTTTTGAAGGAGGGACAACTTTATCCATAACGATTGTTAATCTCCTTCTTTCTAAGCCACTACTTATATCACTACTGCTGATGTGCTCATTGGAAGCTATACATACGAGGACTTCGGGTTTGAAATTAATAACTTCTTTTCCATACTTTCTTTCCGCCCGTAAGGTGTCCGATGCGGAAGTAATCTTTTTTAGAACATCCAGTCGTTTATTGAAGTTTGCTTCATCCGTTAGAAGGAGTAACTTTTTTCCAATAAGGTTATGACATTCAAATTTATTAGTTTCAATTATTTCGAGGTTACTGGTATGTGTACCGGAAAAGCCAGATAAGGCAATAAGAACCTGCTGCATTGTGGACTTTCCTGTCCCTCCCGGTCCTACTAAGTGAAGGAACCTTTCCCCCGTGGTATATCCCGTGAGCAACGCTCGGCAGAATGCTTGGAGAATGACAACTTTTTCTTTTCCGACACTAGTCTCTAACCAATTAATAAAATTGGGACATGTCGCTTCTTGTTCGAAAGGAAAGGACAGTTTTGTCCGTAGGTAGAGTTCACGATTATTTCCGGGGGTGAAGTCTAGACTGTCGGACTTCAGTACTCCGTTAGTAAAGGGAATACATCCTCGATTCTTACTCCATATAGATGTACGCCCTCCATTAACAGATTTGAGGAGTTTAGCTTTGAGGATCTGAAAAACGGAACTGACCGTTGCAGAGGTATATCTTTGGAGGACTCCTGCGGTGATGAAGGTATCGAGAGTTTTAATAATGCGTCTTTTTATATGCTGTTCGTCCTGGATGTACCAAACACCTTCGTCTTTGTCGTAGGTAAAAAATTCATCAAGAGATGAGTCGAAGATAAAGTTTTCTCCATAGTTATTAACAATGATGTCTGCAACATCGTTCTCGGAGAAACTCTTGGAATTTTTTTGCAATTGAATGAGCTGAGATGGTGTGGTAGGGATAGAAGATGTCATGTGTGTATCTGTTATAGAAGGTTGAGCGGAAGGCTTTTCGTAGTCGAGAGTGAGGATTGAGCTTATAGGTTTGGGTTTCTGTTCTATTAGGGTGTTTTGAATATTGGGAGGGCACTTATCATCGAAGATATTTTTATTGTGAAATTTTATTTTCTTCCAGACAGCCACTTCTCCTTGGTCTGATGCGATGGCCAGAGCTGGTTTTAAATCTGCACTGTCAGAGACGCTAGCGAGTATGCGATCAAATTTTCCATCAAGCTCAGGGGTGTACGCATAGATATATTCGAATACACGTTGTGCAGTTGTCAAGGGGTTGGTTCTTAAGGGAATCTGTGATTCGTTGAGCCAGTTACACCATCCAATAATTTCTTTGAATGCCATCGCCATGGCGAAAGATCTGTCATTAACTTGTCCCCCTTCGAGAATGAATTTTACAGAACTGCTGAGAAGCTTTGTTAACTCAAGTCCTTCAGGGTCGAGGGTGGTGTGAAGGAAATCGATAGCAGCTCCTTTTTCTTTTCCTTCTTTAGGGATAGTGAGATAGTGTTGATACGCATCACGAATACGAGTCTCAGGAATAAAATTTTCCGACAAGTAAAACCCTTCCTCTTGTGGGTTAACTCCTTTCGACCCATAGAATAGGTTTGGTACGGTAGTTGCTCGAACATCGGAGCCTGGAATTTGTTGTGCGATGTTACGGGTAAACCATTGATAAAATTCCGTGTCGATAATAGGTTTCTCTAAACCAAACACTAATCTGAACCGTGGCCACTCTTCTTGATAACTCGGAGAACGATATGCAAAGGAGCAGTACTGTTTTACAATTTGAAGCTCTAGTAATTGGTCCTCATCTAATTCCTGTTTTTGTATTTTGTTTCCATCAGAGTCTTTACCATCTGCTTGATTATCTACATCAATAATTATTAAACCCGCTTTAATACACTCTGTTTTATTCTTAGTTCGTTTTCCATCGAGTAAATGCCAGGCACAGAGTCCTACTCCTTTAGTAGTGGAAGCTCGGATAGAAAAAATGTCGTCTTCACAGGCTTCCCAATTCTCATTAAAAACTTTATAGTTTCCTCCTGGAGAGAGCTTGCCCGTTTTAGGACTGACATATTCACGTACTTTCTTATTAAGACTGTGGAAGAAAAGCATTGGGGGTTTTGATCCTACTACGGTTCCATGGTGTACTACTATATGCTATGAATTATACCTTTATGTCGCTATTCTCTCTTCATAATACTGGCGGACAATTTGACGCCATTGAGCTTCATTTTTCTCCACAACCCCTTTTCCGAATGTAAATACTTGCACTGAGAAATTGGGGACAGCGGTGGAGACAATGATCTGAGTCTTATTTATCTTAAGATCCAGGCAGCTTTCAGCAGCGATCTTATAGGCGGCTAGTTGTAATTGGGTCTTCTTAAGCTTGTATACACCCGAGATTAGAGCTTTTCTTGTTTTGTCATTAAGATTTGCATTTTTATTGGGGAATTTATAACTGTAAGGACCGGTTGACGTTTTGAAATCTCCGAGAACAATTTCTCCATTCATATCTCGATAGATGATATCACAGCATCCAGCCCATCCATGTTGGGTATTGGGGTCATAATAGTGAATGCGTCCTACGCCATCTTCTCCTACATATTTGGACCACTGAGGCTGGTTATAAGGTTTTTCACTCCATAAAACTTTTCCTCCCTCAAGGAGTTCATCCATTTTTTCGGGGAGGTCTTTCCAATAAGCTTCATATTCTCGAGGAGGTTTAACTACTAGTCCTCGCACATGGTTCTCGGTAGCCCCGTGGATCCACGTACCTCTTTCTGCTGCTTTATCAGCGATACCTGGATTTAAGTTATTCCAATGAGCTAGTTTCTTTCGTGTTGCTTCAGATTGAGTGGCAGAAAGAATACTAGTTACGGATGCGAGAGGTACAGGAATTCCTGCACAGTTGTAATGGCGTAAGCCGTTGAGAGTTAATCGTGTTTGGGACACATATCTGTGTCAAATTGTTATTAGTTTAGGAGGTAAATTAAAATTTACTGAATACAGTTCCGCGAGCTGGAGGTTCCTCATCATTTTTATCCTCATGTATCGCATCTGCCTCTTCTAAGGTTTCGTTCTCTTCATCATCAACAAAGAATTCGGACTTGTGATAGTCATATTGTTTGGCTCTGTTCTCCATTTCGTCGGATAAACATAAGCCAGCTGAGTAACTTTCAGAGACAATAGTTGCCATCTCCTGAGCTTCACGAGGTTCTCCATCGGGAGAGATACATTCTTCAAGAAGTTGATTAGAAATTAGTAAGGCAATTATTTTCTCTAGTTTTTTGTTAGTTGTGGTGAGCTCTTTAAGAAGAGCCTCGTTAAAGGTATCTTGTTTTTGAGGTTCAAATGTCATTGTGGAAGGGAGGGTAAGGGTTCAACGCGGTCCCAATCTAGCCCGAAGGTTATTTGAGTGGCATCCTTCCATAGATCCGCACGTTGGAATACGAACCAGCAACTCGTTACTGAGTCTTTCGTCGATCCAATAGCACGAAATCGTGGGCGAGGATTGAGAACAATCATATTCGAGAGTTTATATGTAAGCAAAAAGTCTCGTCGCTTTGCTACTGGTTCGATAAAGGAAAGTCTATCCAAGATGGCTATTCCCTTCGTTGCTACTTGCATTCCATATTCTGTAATGTGCTCACTGTAATGCGAGAGCCCCATGGTAGATGCGACTACCCAATCATGTTCATAACGGTGGCCTGCCCACCATTGAGGATCAAGTATATTCTCTTCTTCTTCATTCCTCTGTACGTTTATTTGTTCTTGTTCAAGGTGATCTTTGAGAATACCTAAGGGATCATAGGGAAGAAGAATATTAGATCGGACGTTGGAATTTTTTACTAACTCATGAACAATCCCTTTCGGAATGGTGTAGAAGTCCTTGGTCATGATCATTGAGGGTGTCACTAGAGAGTAGCAGTTTTATGACATAGAAAAGAGGCGAACGGATGACCTTCGCTCGCCCCTATTTGATGGGGACCCGGCAGGAACTATGTCAGAATTCGATGCCGAGTGCTTTGGCTTGTTCCTCAGTCAACTCGACAGCTTTTTTACCCTTGGAGTCTTTGGTCTCCGGTGTAGGAGTTGGGAGAGCTTTTGGGCTAGGGGTAGCGTTAAGCGCAGGAGTCGTAGGAGCAGGATGGTCAAGTGCAAATTGGGCTTTGATGTCCGAATGATCTGACCCAAGTGGTAGTTCAACCAGATTCGATCCAGGAATGTGAGATTTGAGTGCCGAGGTGAGGGAGCCTGTCCCCTCTTCATTGACCCATTCATTTACATCTTTGATAAGTTTTTTCTCTTCATCATTAGCCGCAGGGCGATCGGAGAATTCCAGAGCATTGAAATTAATTTTGGCTCCATCCGCTCCTGTAATAGGGTCCCTTTCGTTAAAGCTGCGAGTAACAAACTTCGTTGTTGTAATGACCGAAGCGCAGTTAATGCGATTGTTGTAGAGGTTCTGGAAGTAACTGATGAAGTTTTTTTGAGAAGACTTACCAGAGATAATGGAGGAGGTGATACAGCGTGGGGGAAGGAGACGGTGATTGGGACTCACGCCGATAAATCCAATACGGAGGAACTCTTCTTGATTTCTCATGCCTAAGTTTCCGTAGAAGGGAGAGAAACCGAGGAGAATAAACTCAATAGGGATTCCATTGTCATTACCATCAACAATGGCACTGTCGGGATCTACATCCGATTTCCATCGTCGAGATTGAAGATCGATACGTAGAGTATGAGGAGGGATGTTGCATAAAATTTCCTCCTCGGAGAATTGACCAGCAATAAACATTGAAAATCTCCGGTATTAAAGTGAAAAATCAATAGAGCCTAATGCGCCGGCTGCGACCTTACCTTTTTCTGGGTCAGCAGCTTTTTTAGGTGCAACTTTATTTGTCTTGGGAAGGTAGAGAATCTTATCTACGGTGTAGTTAAGATAGTTTTTGTCTGCTTTCTCAGTGGTAGATACTTTCCCGACGGCAATTGTTGGTGTACCTGGAGCGAGTTCGGCGAGTTGAGTGGAGAGTTCTGCCCATGCAGTCAATTTAAACCATGCGGTTTCTTTCTCTTCGGTTTGCCAAGCGAGAGATCGGTTAGTAACAGTGGTGTCTGTAATCTCGACCTCCTCTGCTTTAGGACCTAATCCGCCCGCAGCCACGAATAAATTCACCGCAAGCAGATCATCAAAGTTTTCTTTGGAGACTACAAGCATCGGCTGCATTTGGAGGGTCCCATCCGGTGTAGCTCGAGTGGGGCCAAGAGCCAAAATTGTGTCATCTTTTTTTAAGCCCGCAAGAAGTTTTCCTACGTAATGACTTTTGTTTTGAAGGAGTTGGACTTTCGTGGTTACACGTTTGTCACTGGAGGGCAGGGATTCTGTGAGCACATTAAGGACGTTATCGTTCTCTTGTGCACTTTCAGTTACCCGGAGCCCGAGCAGAAAGACGTTCATTGTTTAATCGTCTGTAAATCGTTGAGCGGTGGACGTTGAGTGCCTTAGCTATCTGGACTGCTCCAGTACCTTGGCTTCGGTACGCTAATAGCATCTTGACATCTCCGCAAGTCAACTTCGCATTTTTTCCATCAACGTACATATAGTGATATGGATTAATACAATCCTGTGATTTGCACACAGTTTTAGTTGTAGCCCCTTCACGCGGGATATCTAGATAGCGTAGAATTAAACTTTTAATATAAAATCTTTTTCCAAGCAGATAAATACAAGGTGTGTCATTAGCGTATTTCCCTTCCCACGTGGTACATTCTTTGGTAGTGAAATCGTTGAATGCTAGTGACCTAAATAAATTTGAGAGAGAACTAGCTTCTTTTTCTTCGTAATTGAGACTAAAGGAGTCCGCTTCTAAGGCGCGACATATATCTGCTGCTTGTGCCTGAGCGTGTTTTGAGTCGAAGGAATCAATAGAAAGGTTAACTTCTTTTCCATTCCTTTGTAGGACGAGACTGTGTTTTTCAATAGATATCGTTGGGCTCAAACTTTTCAGCGGATTCATTCAGAAAGAATTTTAAGCCTTCTTTTCCTGCTACGTATTTAAAGAGTTTAAAAATAATCTCCGCACATTTGATTCGCCCGGAGCTGATGGGTATAGTATCTTTGCCGGCGCCCGAGTGAGTCAAAGTGACACCTTCTTCCGATTCTCATAATAATTATAATTTTAAAGACGCACAGACTTCTGCTAGATCTTTAATTCCTTTAATAGCTTTACATGGAGAGAACTTAGTTGGTGCAGAGATTGGTGTCTGTCGAGCTGACAATTTTTTAACCCTTCTCCACAACTGTCCTAATATTAAAACTCTTTATGGAGTTGATAGTTATAAACCTTATGTTGACTTTTTAGTTCCTGGTTCGGTTAATCAACGGGAAGCTGACGAGTGCAAGGCCATCGCGGAGCTTCGCCGAAAGTATTCAGGGTGTGAAGAGAAGATCATTTTTTACGAAGAAGACTCTATCGCCGCTGCTGAACGTATTGAAGATGAGTCTCTTGATTTTGTTTTCCTTGATGCTTATCTGTCCTACGAACAAGTAGTTAGGGAATTATTCGCTTGGTATCCCAAGGTTAAGAATGGAGGACTCGTCTCTGGACATGATTGGGTATGTGAAGATGTGCAATTAGCAGTCCGCCAGTTTAGGGATAAGTTAAAAATTGAGGATAAGTTTAGTACTTATGACAACGTGTGGGCTTGGTATCGATACCGCTAACGATAGACGAAAGAGAAACCTCCAGCACGTGGAGGAGTTTTTGTGAACGCTCTTTCAATCTTAGTTGGTTGTCTTGATTCGATTCCTCTCTCATCCTCAGTGAAGAATGCTTTCGCTTTTTTTTGCCCGGGCATTGTTAGCCAAGGTATACCTTTATAGGCATCTTTTGAAATAGGTTCTCGACGATCAGTACGTTGCTCTTTGGTTAAGAGAGGACGGTGGAAAACATCCCCCGCATACCTAATCGCCATGGTTTAGTAACCCTGTAGGTATCTTTCGTAGTAGTCTTGCCACGCTCCTCCCGCGTTAGCTCCTGTTCCGACGTCACCTGGAACTACACCTGCACGATAGCCGCCACCATATGGAGTGGTCTTTCCTTTGAATTGCCATCCTGTACCTTGTTTCTCCCTGATTCTGTTCTCAATTTGACCAATACGATCGAGGTTGGTTCCTACTCCACCCGGACGGTAGTAGGCTTTTCCTTCCAACATTCTTCTCCCGTAGTCTGCCATATCATAGAAATTATCCTCTGGTGCTTGTTCAACGAAGCTCTGGTACCCTCCCTTATGTGCTTCGGTTCCTCCAACTGGGTCGTATGTAGCACCTTTCCCTAATTCTCCGTGCCAATCCTGGTAAGGAGTTCTGCCCTCGCTACGTATATTCTCATAGAAACGTCCAATATCTTGTCCATAATCTCCTCCAGTCTGGAGATCTTTATAGAGGGGCTCAAAATATTTATTAAAGTCCCCTTGGTTCTGGATCCCTTGCTCACCGATGGCTCGTCGTAGAAGTTGCGTGGCCTTACCGGCTGCTGCTTGTCCCGATAAGTCTCCGGTGTAGTCTTCTCTATAGTTAACCCTTTGGCTCTCAGGTGCGAGTCGTGCCATGAGTCCTTGATCGCCCGCTGCTTCGTCTCTTCCTGTTCCTACTCCAATATCTTGAGTGGTAGTTGTAGTTTGATTAGTAACCGCATCTTCTCCTGCGGCAGTGGTCGCAACCGGTCCTAGTGTACTGGTTTGTAAATTAGTCTGAATAGGGTTGGCTTCAATATTTATATTGCTTACGTTTCCTCCACCAATTCCTCCTCCATAAACTGGAGTTTCACCACCTTGGCCACCTCGCCCTAAACGGCCTCCACGTCTTCCTTTACCACCTACGGAACCTAATAGTCCAGTGAGAGGTAAATTACCTGCAAATCTAGGAGTACTCATCGGATAAGGGCGGCTAGTTGAGTGTGGCTGGGATCCATTGTTATTAGTATAGCTTCTTCCGTCTGCTGTAGGCGCAGGTCCTTTAGCGTCTAAATTAGTTCCATATTTCTGCGACATTCTGTCTACGTATTCATCTCTTGACCAGGCGTTATCAGCAAAGGATCTTCTTCCATCTTTTTGGAAATCACGCCACCGTTGTTCTTCACTCCGAGGGTCATAATCCATAATGACGTCGGCATTCCAGTCGGTGTCAGTACCATGAGGTGTGCGTCCCCTGCCCTCTCCTGTTGGACCATGGAGATTGGGATCATAAATATCCATTAGTTGGGATGCAGTCTGTTGCTGCCATTCACGTTCGGTTTGTCTATTTCTTTCTATCTGAAGAGGATCATTTGTAGGAGCGAACCGCATCTTTAATTCTGGGCTAGTAACTTCAGTCTATGTTAGTTTGATGCGTCTGAGAAGTATTGAGCCTCTAGGTAAAAACGAGTGAGAGTGTGCCCTTTCCTTACACACATATCTAGAGTTTTAAGTCGCACAGTAGCTGCTTCATAACTTGAGTAGATGTGAGCGTTTTCTTTCTTTGCCACATAATCTGTTATAACACCACTCACTGTCGGATCGGCAACATAACCACCTGTGGGACCCTTAATTACCCATGCTTCATGAAAATGGAGGGGGCTTAATTTAGCCACTTCAGTTTCAGTATACAAATGGACATGACGAGTTATTTTACTTCGTTTCTGAACTTTAGTGGGTTTCACTACTTATTTATCAGCCCACGAGTCTCCTACATTTGCATCTGCTAAAGCTGGAACGGATTGGAGAACTGTTTTTGCGGCTACGATCATAATGTTTTCGAGAATAGTTTTAAACTTTGGTGCTAAGTTTTCTCTGACTTCTAGAACTAATTCATCATGAATACACGCAACTAGATGAACACTTTCGTTGAGATAAGGGTTTAATTCAGCTATAGCGATCTTTAATATATCGGACCCTGACCCCTGGATTAAAGTGTTTGCACTACACATCATCGTTGCATCGTCATAGCTGAGTAGTCTCCTTCGGCCACATGCGGTGCGGATATATGCCCATCCTTCATTAACTAAGGAAGCCCGCTCTTGATGCCAAAGACGCAATCGTGGGTAAGCATTATGAAATGCAGCATGAGCAATTCGAGCTTCTGATAGGGTTAGTATTCTTTCACTTTGAGCAGCATAGGTTTTGTATTTTCTATATCCCATTCCATATAAGAGTGCAAAATTGAGAGTTTTACCATCTTGTCTTTCTTCTTTGGTTACTTCCTCTAAGTCTTTCCTATGAATCAAACTGGCGGTCATAGTATGTAGGTCTATGCCATTAATGAATGCCTGTTTCATCTGAGGGATATTTATAAGTTCTGCTCCTAAGCGCAATTCAATTTGAGACCAGTCACAGATAACTAACTTATGTCCTGGTGCTGGAACGAAACACTCTCGGAAGTCTTTCTTCTTAGGAATTTGTTGGATGTTGACTGCAAAAACAGTTTTTTGTTTAGTTTTAGATGTCTTAGGGGCACCTCTACTTGTAAATCTTCCTGAGTTCGCTCCTACCTGGTTATATCCTGAATGAATGCGGTGGGTGACCGGGTTCACATTGGTCAAAAGTTTGTTTACATGTTCAAGCCGTGTCTCGATTTTTGCCCGCGCTCGATAGATCTTAAGTGTTTCGTCATTACTATCAAACTCTGATAGAGCTACTTGATTAAGCGTAGGTTTTTCAGTGTTGGCATCCTTTGG
>TARA_R100001594_G_scaffold26338_1_pt1 | contig 18937 bp, 14 predicted proteins | sample TARA_R100001594 | Tara Oceans TARA_R100001594 (sample SAMEA2622752) | marine metagenome | biome: marine biome (ENVO:00000447); feature: marine epipelagic mixed layer (ENVO:xxxxxxxxx); material: "saline water (ENVO:00002010), including plankton (ENVO:xxxxxxxx)" | depth 150 m | reverse complement strand
TTGCATTATGTAGTTAGTTTTGTATTCTTTACCATTTGGTTTTCTAACAATCAATGGGTAGGTTCTGTTCTTTGGTTCGTAGCCCACTACAATAGTGCCAGTCTCCTCAGTAGCAATGTTAGTTCCCTTGTTCGATACGTATGTATCGCCCACCTTGTAGTCTGTGTATAACTCAAGGTCTCTTTCGCTACGAGTTTGCATACCCTCGATTGTGCCTTCAAGCTTTATCTTCACACTTGATGCGTCAAAACCTATGCCACCATCTATTACAAGCTTGATCCCAACTTCCTTGCCAAATTTATTTAGCACTTCAGTAAGTTGACCTCTAAGGTCACCCAAGTTTTTCCTGTTAAATTCTGTATACATTTAAATTTTCTCCTTTCGTTTAGTGGTTAAAGTATACTAGCCCATTCATAATTTCTAGCAAATTCCTTTTGGAATCTTTTAGGTACTCGTATTGATGGTGTGTTATAAATCACACTATATTTTTCATCAAAGTGTTCATCAAATTTCTTATCCCACACCCTAGCTGTGATGTACCCACCATCTATGTGGTCGTACTTAGCTAACTCGAGCCTTAAAACAGTCCTACAATCCATACCAACATCTTCTAAAAGATATCCTTTGGCGATAGCCTCATCAGTAACCATGTTGTAGTGATCTAATCTTGCCTTAACCAGTCTCAATGACTGGAATCCAGTATCATATAAATCGCTATTAGAATCATCATTTACATTATCTTCTGGAAGTTCTTCCCACCTGAGATGCCACTCATAACGCATAGTTTCAAAATTCATGTTAGCGATCTCAGTTTTAGTAGGTTCGAACCAATACCTTACTTTTTCATTACCCATTATTTCTCCTTTCGATTGTGTTTCAGAGGTGGCGATCCAGTCGACCACCACCCTTATAGTATATATCTTCTGTAATCGTTTGTCAACATTTGTTTCTGTTTGTTAACAAACTATATTTCATTTTCTCTAACCTCTGCATTTATTTCTCCACAGTCACCACAATAAAATACTTCGTCTGTGGTCATCATCCATCTTAGAAGAATCCATTCTTGTTTTTCTTTATTCCATTTATGAATACTTCCATTAATTTCTAGTACATTTTCGCTGTCACAATCCACGCAATTTTGCGTGTACATTTCTTTAGTCATTGTCGCTATCCTTCGTACCTAAAACTTTTTCAGCATTAACATACGTACACACCACTGGGTCGTGACCCTCTTGCGAGTGTATGTCCTGATCCACTCTAGTAAGTTGAACTTCTATTTTTCTTAGCTTTGCTAAGTCATCATGGTCTTGGTGTTGCTCTATCGTGTACTCACCTAGTTCTCTTGCCATAGCATTCAAACCTACTGTAAATGCTGTACTCAGGTCGCACAATTGTTCTTTGAATTTCTCTGTGTTGGTACACATATGATTCTCCTTTCGATACGTGTGTTGTTTAATTGTTGAGCAGTTTTGTCTGTCATACTCAGGACAGTAAACCCACGTGCTTTGGGGGTTTTTGTGGCGAGAGAAGTTTTCACCACATATATATTATATAAAACCTGTCAACACCTGTCAAGTTTTGTTACCATTTGTTTACAAGCTGTCGCTATTTTTTCCAAAGCTGAAATTTCTTATCCTTTTTGTTTTTCTTTTTCTTGCTAGGTTTGTATTTATTGACATCAACTAACAGTTGATCTGACGCACATGCCTCGCACAGTAGCCAACCATTTGCTAGTGTTTCAGCATAGTCACTCCAATGGAACATTGAGTGACACGAGTCGCACATGGTGTAATCACCTGTTTTGCGTGAGTATTCGTTTGTGTAATGTGCCTTGTTGTTGCCTGAGAAATAGCCATCGTATACATTGTCATCATCATCAACCATAGTTGATGTATCACCGAGTATATCGTAGTTGTCGTTGTGTACGTTTCCATACCTGTATCCACCATTGCCACTACCTACACATAGGCTTTGTGTATTTTGGACAGGCATTAGATACGATGTGTTGCTATGCAACCAACCATTGTTCTCGATAAATTCACCTATCAGATATGTTTTTCTAACAGTCATTATAGCTAGGATATTATGATCGCCAACTGCAAGTTGGATCAGGTTCTGTATAGGTGACCTGTGGATGTCCTTGCGTAGCTTACCCAAGTGAAATCGTATGAATTGCATGGTGTCTGAGTACGTTTTATGCGTTGGCATATCATCGATGATTCCATTGTGAGATACAGCAATATCAGTTGATGTTCTTAACTTTGTTAAGTCTGATTTGTTGCTAGACATTGGAAATGGATGGCATGTTGAAGGTGAAACCTTACCATGCGTAGCTATCCTGAAATGAAACATAATTTCTGTTTCATCTAGGTCGATCTTTTCCTTCTGTAATGCTGTTTGCATATCGTTGTTATCGAAATATCCTTTACGGATATGGACTTTATTGTCCTTCACATAGGCATAACCTGATCCGTCAGGATTATTCCTTTCGCAAGTATCTAAGATACTCCAGTCCATCGGAACACCACGTTTTTTAATTGAAATTATACACATAAGCAAATCCTTTCGTTTAATTCGTTTCTGATGTTGCGTGTTTCATGCTTTCGCAATCGTCAGTAGACATAACACATGTCTAAACACATACTTTGTATGTGGGCAGAAAATTCCACCCACATTCAGCTACAAATCTATACGTATCTTGCCGACTGGATTCTATGCCAAGATTTGTCTATTTCCCAAGGCAACAAGTTGGTGTTTTTCAATTCAGAGAATTGGTCAACAAATTCCTCGTGATCCAACTCGATTGCCAACTCGACTACGTCATCCCAAGTTGATGCCATAATTTCCTCAACATCGTGTTTGTTTACAAACTCGGTGAGTATGTCGATGGCTTGAGTCCTTGCCTTGAACACCTCGAAATCCAACGTAGAACGTAGGAAACGAAACTCATAGGTAGGATCATCACCTTTGGTGAAATTGATGGCTTTGTGTCTCGATATGATGCCGTTTTCTCTTTGCATTTCTACGAAATCCTCGACTTGTCTGCCTGTTCCAAGTTGTCTGAGATCGTTCACTTTGTGAACGTCTAGGAATCTATCAGCATAATTGTTGGGATTTTTGCCTCCTGATACTTCAGTCCAATTTTCTTCATGTATTTCATACATGAGCAACAGTTTGTCCTCTAATAGCTGTGATGGATAGCTACTAAAGTAGCTACGATTCACATGGATATGCAAACCTGATTCGAGGTCTGAGTAATGCCCATCATCGAGCAAGGCTCTAAAGAGCCTATCCCATCCGAATTGTTCGTGATGGTATTGCAGATCGCAAGGTTGTGAAACAACCTCAGTACCTGAGATACTTGCATCCTCTTTCAGCACTACGTGATCGAAACCTACACCATTTATGGTGTCCATAACTTGCTCAGTCGCATCCAGTCCACCACTACTACGTAGTTGTGTTTCGTTTTCGACTCCAAGTTTTTTCTTGCCTTTGCCATGAAACTTTAGTTTCATTTCGTGGTAGCTTGGCAAATCATCGCTGAATTTGTCGGTGTATGGTCTCACTATGTGAGAATATGAATTTCCAAGTTCTGATAAATCATCGTTGTAGCCATTGTCAAAGAAGCATTCGTAAGAATGATCCTCGAAACAATCTGCACAGCCATAAAATTCGCAATCTTCAACATTCCTACAGGAATGTACGCAATGGCTACAAATCCATTCTTGGCACCATCTGCCGTAACATTCAGCTATGCTGACAGGGTCATGCCACGTAGTGTCATCCTTTACCCATTGATCGCAATCACTACACAAAGTGTAGTCCTCGTGAATACAGTCCTTGCAAAGTTTCCTGTCATCGATATCTACGATATCGCCACTTAATTCCTCGACTCCACATTGAGTACACTCTGTGTACTCAGCACTTGCCTCTTGCTCGTGTTGTCGGATCGTTACCATGTGAAATTCTCCTTTCAGATGCTTTAGCATCTGTTTCATTGTTTTTCGAAGTCGGCAAAATCGCCGAATCCGTCAATCAATCATAGCTGTTCTGTATCCATTTGTCAACATCTGTTTCAAGTTCCCTTTAGGGAAAATTGCTGTTTTTTGGTCTCAGCTTTTTTCAGGTCAGATACAAAAAAAGTTTTCAGAATTCAAAGGCTTTTTGTAGCTAGATAGTAAAATTCTATTTTCAACAGTTTGCATAGCTGAAAAAGGCAACAGATACCATAGGTATCAAGTTGGAAGGCTGTTTGCGTGTTAGTTTGGTCTCTCAGCTACGAAAGTTGGCAGTCTCTCAGATACGAAGTATCTGGGGAGTTTGGCGATCGGCGTAGCCGAGGGTCGTACACGCATCCTAACAATGTCCGTCTTTTAACAACACCAACAACAAGGGGGTAGGGCTTATGAAAACGACTAATATAAAATACCTACTGTTGACAATTTGATTTCTATAAAAAGGGCTTACTGTACACTAGGATACTGTTTACTAGTTTACTTAGTTTACTTAGAGGTGGTATTAGGAACTCCTCTCTCTCTCTAAAGAGAGAGGAGTTTCCTAAGACCCCCTAGATTACATAGATAACTGGGGTTGTTTTTCATTATCCAGTTTTTTGTATAATGCTCCGATTCGTTCAAATTTTGCAATTTCTTCTGGAGTAAATATTTTAATTTCTTCTGAGTCGATTAAATTCCATGGTATAGTCCATCTATCCTCGCCATTATCATGGTATTTATCTTTCTTCAGAACATTAGAATTTATAATATTTGTAATTTGTCTAAGGCTTATTACTTTGGCTAGGTTTCTTTTAGGTTCTGGCTTAGAAGGATCTTTGCTTAGACCAGAATATAGAAAGAACATAACTTCCACATCGTCATCTTTTAAGAATTGTTCCCACTTCTTATACGCCTCGTAGTCACTTATTTTAAGACGAAGCCCTGTATATGGTGAGCATCCTTTAGCTTCTACAAGAAACTGTTTTGTGTCATGATTGCTTGTGGCTATTTGAACTACATAGTCTGGGGTTTTTCTAACTACCTGTGGAAGTCTACTGTAAAGGTTTGCAACGCCTTCTCTTTTGTAGTATCCGTATAAGTCGTCAAATCCATATCGTTTAACGTATGCTTGTTTTTGATCTTTGTATTTTACTATGTGCCTATAGTATTTTTTACATGCGATTTCTGCAAACTGGATTCTATTTCTTTTATCAAAAGGTTGTTCATTAGATTGTGTAAACATAGCTGCCCCTATATTGTTTTTGTATCTACTATCTGATTTGGAAGGCTGGTAGGTAAGAAGTAGAGTAGATGTTTGTGACCACCAGCCTTGTAGCATTGTATCACAAAAAAAGACACCACCAGTAAATTTTGTATAGTTTTTTATTAAAAAAACTGATGGTGCCTAAAACAATGATTATCCATTTAAAGGAGAATGGACATTTATATTGTATCAGACTGGTCAAGGCAAGGGCAATCTGGTTTAGCACAAGAAACATTACCAGACGTTGGTTGTCACGAAGGCAGTCGTGTCTTGTTTACGACCCTTGCATTTCTATGGTAGCATAGGCTCATGTTAACGAGGATAGAGGTTTGTCCTAGATGTTCTGGGCAAATCAGTGATTCTGGGAGCATTTTTGGGTATACAGGGTACACAGAGATTTGTTGCATACATTGTGGATGGGCTCAATATACATATACAGAAGAACCAGATAAGCCTCCTAGGGAACACTTTGACAGGCAGATAGTTCCTTATGATGAGGCTTTGATTTTAGAAAGAAAAAAGGATAGACCAAAGGGTGGGTATCCTGATATAGAAGTGTTTACAGACTTTAAAGTTTACAAGTCAGGGTTCGAGAAAATAACGCTTTCTAGCAGATGTCCTTTCTGCAAGAAGGATAAGAAAATATACAAATCGAAAAAAACTCAAAGAAATAATTTATCCAAGTCTCTTTGCGAAAATAGACATGTGTGGTATTTTAAATTAAAGGACAAGGAACCAGTATCATGGAGGTAATAATATGCCCAAGGTAGGAAAGAAGAAGTTTCCGTACAGTAAAGCTGGTATGGCAAAAGCTAAAAACTACGCTAAGAAAACTGGCAGAAAAATGAAAAAGAAGAAGTATTAATATGCCAACAGGGAATACACAGTTAGCTCAAGAACCATACGTCAGGGATAGGCAAGATAGGTTTTTAGATTCTTATAGTATTCTTGGTAGCATTAGGTCTGCAACTGAAGTGGCAGGGCTTGGCAGAAGAATTGTTCATGGATGGATTTCAGAAGATAAGTATGGATTTAAAGAAAGATTTGAAGAAGCTAAACATAATTTTAGAGAAATGTTACAGGACTTAGCAGTCGAAAGAGTAAAGGAACAGGGTGCTAAAGATAACCCTGTGCTTTTAATTACACTGCTTAATGCACATTGGGGAGAGAAGTACAGACCCCAGACATCTAATGCACAGGAAGAAGCTAAAGATGTTTTGTTGGAGATGAAGAAAAGTTTCCAAAGATCACTTAAGCCTACAGAAACTATCATAGATGTTACTGAGTCTGTAGAAGAAAAGGTAGAAAAAATATTAGAAAATAAAAAAAAGTAGGACACTATGACTCTTACTCCCCCAGTAGAACAAAAAGAATATATAGATTTTCTATATAACAAGGTGGGGTTTGCTCCTACAGAACTGCAAAAGCCTATTCTGGAATCCAGAAAAAGATTTATATTGGTAGCTGGTGGCGAACAAGCTGGTAAATCTATGGTTGCCAGTAAATATTTGATAGCAAGGTTTCTTGAAAATGATGAACCTGGTTTGTACTGGTTGGTTGCAGCAGACTATGAACGAACAAGAGCAGAATTTGAATACTTAGTTCAGGACTTTGCGTCTATGGGATTGTTGAAAGAAGCCTCTAAAAGAGTAGACCCTGGTAAGATTATTCTTGCAGATGATACAAGGATAGAGACTAAATCAGCTAAAGATCCAAGGACACTAGCTATGAGAGCTCCTAACGGAATCATAGGATGCGAAGCATCTCAGTTAGATTTGGAAACATTTCACAGATTACGTGGCAGATGTGCACCTAAACGTGGGTGGATGTTCTTGGGTGGTACTTTTGAGGGATCATTAGGTTGGTATCCACAGATGTATCAGGCATGGCAACATTCTTCTAGCGTAGAAGAACAGTCATTTTCACTCCCAAGCTACTCAAATCAGTATTTATACCCTGGTGGTAGAGAAGATCCAGAGATTTTAGCACTAGAAAGAGCATCATCTGATGACTTTTTCATGGAAAGAATTGAAGGAATACCTTCTCCACCTAAAGGAATGGTCTTTACAGAGATCAGACCTGACCTTCATGTGAAGGATGTAGAGTATGAGCCTGACACACCAGTACATTTATGGATAGACCCAGGTTATTCTGAAGCATATGCCGTTGAAGTCGTACAAGTAGTTAACGATCAGATACGAGTTATAGATGAAATCTATGAAAGAGACCTGATTACTGACGAAATCATAGAAATTGCACAGGCAAGACCTTGGTGGAGAGATGCTAAGTTTGGAGTGATAGATATTGCTGGTACTCAGCATCAGGCTATGGCTGCTCCTGCCGAAGTATGGATGGAAAAGACTGGAATATATTTTGATTCACAGAAAATTAAGATAAATGATGGAACAGAAAGGCTAAAAGCCTTCTTGAAAACAGATCCAGTGGCACAAAGAGAGCCGAGAATTGTATTTAATCCTAGGTGTAAAGGTATCTTGTCTGAGCTTGGAGTACAGCCAAATCCATTTGATGGTCAGACCAGAGCATATAGGTGGAAAATGGATAGAGATGGTACAATAGTTGGTGAAACACCTGAAGATAGGTACAACCATGGTGTCAAGGCAGTGATTTATGGTTTGATTAACAGGTATGGCTATGGCTATATTGCCGAAGGTAAAACTATAAAGGTTAGAAGGTGGTAAATGGCTAACTATAAACCAGAAGAAATCATTGCGTTAGTTGATAGTCACTACGATTTGACCGAACCTCTACGCACTCGCATGGATGATGACCATAAGCTATACAGGCTTGAAGAATTTGACGCTGGTGAAGGTTACCAGTCATATACTTCTAACGAACCACAAGTATATGCAGACAAATTAATCTCTTGGCTAACATCTGCTGAGATGGTAGTAAGAATCCCATATGGTAATTCTAAAAGAGAAGATAGAGAAAATAATGATGCTAAAGAAAGATTCTTAATTGGATTAATTAAAGCTGCAGACGACAGATTGACAGCTAGGTTCCAACCCTCTGTAAGAAATCAAATGGCTTGGTTTATCACTTTACGTGGTTGGTATGCTGCAAGAGCATTGCTCGTAAAAGACGATGACGGAGATACCAATGTCGAGATTCAGCCATGGGATCCACTTCACACATACTGGAGTGAAGGTAAGAAAGGATTGTCTTGGGCTTGTTATAAAACCAAGAAAACTCCTAGTGAAATAGAAGCTATTTGGGGGGTGAAGATCCAAGGTAAAGATCAGGGAGATGATGATGATACAGTAGATGTTTATGACTTTTATGATTCAGAGGATAATATTGTTTGTACAGATACAACTGTTTTAAAGAAAAGAACTAAGCATGGATCAGATAGAGTACCTGTAGTTATTGGACCAGTGGGATCTAATCCACTTGTTCAGACTATTACAGACTCAGGTAACTTAGATTCCATAGAAGATTACGGAGAATCATGTTACAAATCTTCCAGAGAATTATTTGAGAAGCATAACTTTATGATGAGTGTTATGTTAGAACTTACAGCACGTTCCAGAAAGCAAGGACTGAAAATAAAATCCAGAGATGGTACGAAAACATTAGAAGAAGATCCTTATAAAGAGGGCTCAGAAATAGCTCTTGGTCAGGGGGAAGATGTAGAACCATTAGGTTTGTTGGAGATGGCTAGGGAATCTGGAGTGTTCATGGGTCTTATATCTGGTGAGATGCAAAGAGGTGGTTTGCCTCATTCTATTTATGGTCAATTAGAATTTCAATTATCAGGATTTGCCATAAATACATTGAGACAAGGCGTGGAGACTGTACTGATTCCCAGATTACAAGCTATGGAAAAAGCACATAGAGCTATATTTAATTTAATGTGCGACCAGTATATAACTGGTGCATTTAAGTCATTTGAGGTTAGTGGACAAGATAAAAACAGAATGTACTTCAGAGAAGAAGTTACTCCTGATATGATTAAAAACGCTGGTGATGTTGAAGTTAGCTTCATCGGACAACTACCTCAAGATGAGATGGGTAAGATGTCTATGGCACAAATTGCCAGAGAAGGTGAAACACCATTGTTGCCAGATGTTTATATACGAGATAATATCTTAGGATTACAGTCAGCAGATCAGATGGAAGATGCTATAAATACACAAATAGCAGAAAGCACATTACCTGAAGCAAGACTATGGACACTACTTCAGGGTGCACAAAGACATGGCAGAGAAGATTTAGTTGAATTTTATAGGGGTGAACTTATGCGTTTATTCCTAGTTAAAAGCATGGAACAGTCACAACTGATGGCTCAAGCAAAAGCACAAGGTATGCAAGGTGCACCACCACAAGCAGGAGGTATGCCACCAGAAATGGGTATGCCACCAGGTGTTGGTGGAGCTGGACCAACCTTGCCACCGACAGTTATGCCTGATGCTGCAATGGGTGTTCCACCTGTTCCACCTACTGCTCCTATGGGTCCTTTTGCTCCACCAGGAGCACCAAGACTAGGGGCTCAAAGTCCAGAAAACAGATTAGCTAATATTGGCTTAGTGCCACCTACAGAAGGAGCTTAAAATGGCTTTAGAGATAAAAGACATACCTGATTTATTTGGAATGGGTCCACTACTAGGTGACATGCCTGGTTCACAGGTTGCAAATGCTGTTTCATCTATTATTCAAGGTGAGGAACCAGATTTAAATAGGGCAAAATTAAATATACCTATGGATCAGTTTGATGGTTTTAATGCAATAGACCCCATGTTAACAGGTCCAATGGAACCTATACCACCACCTACGATGGGTGATCCTTCTATGTTAAATATTCCAGAAATGCCTGGTTTGGGCGTAACAGATCCTTTAGTAACATCCCCAGACATGACAGGTATTCCTATGCCAAGTATTCCTGTGCCACCTAATCCTTCTATGTTAAATGTTCCACAACCTTCAATTCAAAATGATGTTGTAGGCGTGGATCCTGTTCTTCTTAGAGATCAAGAACTTATTAATAATTTACAATCAATTACTGGTCAGGGATCGTCTAATCCTTCTATGTTAAATATTCCAGATATAACCAATATGACAGGATCAGGATTTGATGATGAAACTGTTGTTAGTCCTATGATGCCTGTTGCTACTACTTCTGATGTAGGTAATATACCTTTATCACTTAGTACTTCTGGAGATATAGGTTCGCAAATAGGCGTAACTGGAGATACAGATACAGAATGGATGAAAGACTACCCAGATATAAATGCTTTACAAAGAGCTTTGGCTCTTGAGTCTATTACAGGCGAACAAGCTATGGCTTGGCTTAGAAATCCTAATTATGGTAACTATGGAGCATTTGATGCTAAAAAACTACTTGATACTTGGATACCTAAAACTAAAGAGAAGAATGTTCCAGAGGTATATTATGACGATAAAGGGAACGTGAAATCTATAGTAAAAGCAGGCGTAGACAGACCACTGCTATTTGATGAATGGCACGAGCAAGTGTTTGGAACTAAAACAATACCAGGTGGTCAAACTAATGTAACAAGAGGTAATCAATATAAAAGTTATTTTAATAAATGGCACTCAGATAACTCAAAAAAACTGGGTACAATAGATGATGCTAGTAAGGCAGGTGGTGGAGATGCTATTATTATTGACTCTACAGACAGCAAATCTGATGATGGTGACCCTAAAGATGATAGCAGTAAGATTAACTGGTTTGGCGACAAGAAAGATGATGGTAATGTTAATAATGTAACTGGTGGTAATCAAGGTGGTGGTAATGTTAATAATGTAACTGGTACTGCCAGTGCCAGTGCCAGTGCAGATGGCACACTACCTTCAGACCTAGCATTAAAACCTGGGGATGCATATAGCCAGTACATAAGATCATTTTTCCCTGGGGCTGGTACTGGAGAACTGGCAAGACTGTCAGCAGATCCAGATAAATTATATTATGGATTTAATCCTAATTATGGAAGATATCTATTAGGATTAACTGACATACCTACTATAACTGAAGGTGAAGCAATTAAAGGTTCTCTACCTATGGCAGGTACCTTTTCCGATTTTCTGGGTCGAGATTATAGGCAACCTCTTTCAGCAATACGAAGTAAATTTGGTGGTTTAAGAGATTACTTACGAGCAATCTCACCAGGTGGCGTAGGAATTGAGGGAGCACCAGATCTTGGTGGATTTGGTACTACTTATACTACAGACCCAACAAAACAGGATATATTATCATCAGCAATAGCTGCTCTGGGATATGCACCTGGGGCATCATCTAGGGCTTATTCAGGTTTAGGTAGCGTGTTTGATGCATTTAAGTTTAAATATAGTAATCCATTTGAGGCTCAAAATAGGTTTGCCGATTGGGTAACTAAGGCATATGCAGGTAACCCAAGCAATACTCATGGACAGATGATGAACGCAAGTAAATGGAGCAATCTGGGAGACGATTCTTTGGAATGGTAGTTTTATATAGGAGGCTAATATGGCTGATAGTTTAAATGCATTTAGTGATTTTTATAGTGGGATGCTTGAAGCAGATCCTAACCTTGCCTATATGGGTCAGGTTGCTGGAACTGATTTTTCAGGCACTAAGCCCATGAAAAAGAGGGCAAAGGATTACTTTGCCAACCAGTTTGGCAATGTTTATAATCAGTATCTAGGTCAACTTGGTGCAGAATATAAGCAAGGAACTGATCCTTCACAGCAAACAACATTCACACAGTTTTTAGAACAGCAACCATTTACTGAAAGATATGCAAGTTTATCACCATACCAAAGAGGCGTGTCTACAAGTAGATTTGCTCCTAGTACAAGGTTTATATTTTACTAATGGCAGATCCTAGAGATTCAAAATACATTCCAGTTAAAGAAAGAAAAGATTTTAAAGCCGATAAAAATTTATGGGATAAGTTCTGGCAACCTGAAAGATTAAAGACACAGGGAAAGTATGTTAAAAAAGAAAAACTTCAGAAAGACTTAAACGCTTTTTCACAATGGCTAGACTCTATAGGTCAATCTGACCCTGCTCAAAAAGCCAGTGCTATAACTTGGTGGATTAATGAAAATTTTGGTCTTTTTGGACCATCAGGTAAGCAAAAGCGAGACATGTGGGAAACTGTAGGGAAACCACTGTGGGAAAAATATGAATTCCTGAAGAAATACAAAATGCCACTTATTACTACTGGAGAAAAGGTAAGGCTCCCTATTTCCAAAGGTGAGGGAAAGTGGGATGCTTACAAATCTCCAGAAGGAAAGTTTGATCCAAGGGCAGTTTTGAAAGCTGCCGATGTACTCACTCCATTTGGAACTACAGCAAGTGCTTTTGAAAATATTACAGGCAAAGAGTATAAGACCTTAAGAGATGTTAAGGTAGAAAAAGAAATAGAGAAAAGGGAACAAAAACTTAAAGAGTCTGGAATGAATCCTTTGACTCCTATTGAAAAGATACATGCAGAACGAGAATTATATCCTACGGCAGATATACCAGGAATAGAGGGATCAGGTAAGTTTATAGACGAAATAATAGATGATCCTTTAACTTACGTACCTGCTTTTAAGACTATTTCAACAGCAGCTAAAGGTGCAAAGGCATTACAGTATACAGGCAAGGGTGCAAAACTAGGAGCAGTAGGAAAACCTGCTGCAGCCGTTGTCAGATCTGCAGCAAGCGTAGCTGAAGTATTATTAAAACCTGCAGTACTTGTAGAAGATCAGTTAGTTAAGGTTATGACTTTACCTTTCCAAGCTGCTAAAGTAACTCTTGGTGCAGTGGGAAGTGGAACCAAATCAATAACAAATACTATGTTGAGGAGAGTTTCAGATCCTGAATTGGGTCCTATGATTAGTGATAAAGGCACACAATACCTAACGAAATTAGAATCTAAAGCAGGTAAAACTTGGGCGAAGCAGACACATGAAAATATAGCAAACGAAGCTAAAAGTATATTTTCCAAAACCCCAGATTTAGACACAACTGTTGCTTATAGAAATAGTGCGACAAGAAGATCGGCGATAAGTCAAGGAAAAGATATTACGCTTAATCTCGAGCAAGGCTATGAAGATGTGTTTAGAAGTGAGTTTATGAAACTCAAACACGAAAGAAAGGCAGCTAGATTTGAAGGAGTATTAGCTGATTTTTTCAACTCAGATGTTACCCAAAGGTCTTTCAGGACTGTAGGCGACTCAGCGACAACTGTTAGAAAGAAGATAGATAACTATGCTTCTATTGCAGGTAGAAGATCAGGGATAACTAAGCTTTTTACTGCTGACAGATTCCACAGATTCGCAAGGTGGAATCCATTTGTCGGAAACTCTCAATATACAATAGAGAGTATTTTAGATGCTAAAACTGTAGCACAATTCAAGAATGTATATACAGAACAAATGCCTAAAGGATATTGGAAAAACAAAACACTTATGCAAGGAATGAAAGCTTTAGAAAGGGAAATGGAAAGAACTGGAGATTTCAGTGCCCTCAAGTTATCTAAAGCCAAAGGTATAGGGGGGAAACAAGGTAATGCTGCATTTGAAGATCTCATAAAAGACTTGTCTTATTTGTTTAGAGAATTTGACAGCGTTAATAGAAAGTTGCTAAAAACCAAACCGATGTATAGCTTTGACCAATGGATAGATGCAGTACAAAAATATACACTGGGCACACGTACTGTTGAAATTGGAAAGCTACACCCATCCAGATTAGAGCCTAAAAACTTGCCTATGTTTCACGATATTACCAAGGGATCAGATTATGTAATGCAAGTGAAAATATCTACAGGCAAAGAGGCTAAGATAATAGATGCTCCTTTCTACCCTAATTACACTCAAATGACACTTGATATGATTGATCCATCTAATACAACAGTTTCATGGATTAACAAAACTGCAATAGCAAAAAATTTGGGCATACCAGAAGAAGGTATAGGTACAATAATAAAAGCTCATAGAACGATAATAGACCTATACGATCAACTCAGGATGAGGGAAGCAAGTAAGTACGGAGGATTTTTAAGTAAAGAAGAACTTGAATTTTTACAAGAGTGGCATCCTTCATACATGCCACTACATTATACCGACACCAAAGGTATGGGTGGGTTTACTGCTATCTCAGGAAGAAGCAAAGGAGCTGCTGATAATGGTATTAAATCATTAAGTGAAAACCCAGGAGAGCAACACATGTTGCCTTTGTTAACACCTGAAGGTATTGGTTTTGACTTAATAAGACACAGTACAAAAATGCTATATAACGAGATTAAGCGTAATATATTTGAATCGTTAAAGTTAATTCCTATTGATCCTAATGTTCCTATTACAAGAACAGCAGACGGAAAGGTTAAGGGTAGTGTTTTCGATGCTTGGTTTACAGATTTAACAGATGACCCTAGATTTGTCACAATATCTAAGAGACCAGATGGAAGCATAGAAAGAACGTACAAGGAATTAACTGGAGAAGGACCAAAAGGAATAGGGTATGATCCCAAGATAGGTAGTGGGTATGAAACCTATTGGATGAACGGAGTAAGGCAAAACGTAGGCAATCCCTCTGGTAAAAGATTAGATAAAGAGTGGTGGAATATGTTAAATAACGAAAATGCCTTTAATTTTTTTGGAGAGGCTCGTAGAGGACTACAAGGATTTTTGGGAATGGTTAATGGGATTTATAAAACTATGTACACCAGAATATCTCCTAAGTTTTGGATTGTTGCTGGTGTATTGGATAATTATATGGCATGGTTTAGGCATGAGACTAACCCAGTTAAATCAACACGTATAATAGTAGCAAGTATGGCAAAAGCTATGGCAAAGATTCCAGACAATCAACTATTGCCGTCAAGTTGGAACCCAAGGAAAAGTAGATTAGATATAAAAGCAGCCAGGGCAGTGGGTAAAGAAGACCAGTACCTTAACTGGTTAAGAGTTGTAACAGGAGATAGGTTAGGGGAATCAATGCAACGAGGTTCAGGGTTTGCCTTGGGAGAAGTTGGAACTATGAATCCTGGTACTGCTTCATATTCAGGAAAGATGGCTAATATAAATAAAAGAATTGCTAAACAAGGGATTGATGCAACCTTTGTTAATAGCAAAAAAGAAGCCGAGGAGCTAACACTTCGGCAAGTATATGACAATTTACCAAAGGGTGCAACCAAAAAAAAGGATTTAGAAGGTCTCCAGATTGAATTTATGACTCCTAGTAAACTGAGAGAAGCAGGGAAAAAAGTTAAAGGTGCTGCTAAAGGCACTGTGGATGCACTTGCTTCTCCTGGTTCCCATCTTGAATTGGGTCCAAGGAAAGCAACTGCGATCAAGTCTTTAACTGACTACAACTCTAGAAATCCAATAGGCAAAGCTGAATTTGATAAGTTTTTTAGCACATGGGCAAGGCTAAAAGGTAGAGGATTAAATGAAGAACAATTTAAAATCCAGATGTATAAAAACTGGATGCCTTCATTTAAGCCAGACGGAACAGCCGTAACTCCTCAAAATTCTCCTGAATTGTTTAAACTTGTAAAAATTGCAGACGGAGTATTTGTAGATGAGCCTGTTGGGTTAGGTTATGGTTTAATAGATTCTCCAGAATGGAAAGCAGCAGAATTTTTAAGCCATTCTGTTACGTTAGACTTTCAGTATGGATCTCAAATTGCATTAAAATATAGACACATATTTGCTTATTTAGTTTCTATGCTAGAAGGTCCCAAACAACCATTTAAAGCAATCGGTCTCAATATAGATTTAATTACAAGACCAGTTAAAAGAACCAGTGCAGATGATCCGTTTTATGAATGGGGAGATCTATCAGAACAATTTATCAGGCTACTTCAGCCATTTAAAAGAAAGGGTGCTACTGGTCAAACAAGGTACTTACTTAATCAAGGTCCTTTAAAAAGTGCAATGAAACTTGCTGGTGTGTTGGGTGCATATCGAGCTCTTTCAGATTTTAACTGGAGCTTTGAATATGACGGCATTCCAGTTATGAATGACGTTTCTAAGTATATTAGAGATAAATCTATATTTATAATAACTGGATTCCAAAGAGAAGAAACTGGAGATCTTAAACTTGATAAAAATAATAGACCTGTACCTAATGTAGCTATTTTTGTTCCTAAGAAAAGAGACTTTGCAGCATTTTTTAATACAGTAGATTTTTTTGATGCAGTTTTAAGGACAGATGAAGAAGTACAACAGCTACACCTTCATAGCAAGAGAGAATTGGGATGGGATTTGTTTAGAAATGCCGTAGAAGAATCATATACTGGTGAAATCCCTGGACCTTTTGCTATCAAAAAGTTATTATCGGTGATTACTGGATATGACTCTTATACTGACAGACCTCTTATATCTGAATACTTAAAGCAAGAAGAACACAAAGCTGTAGATACAGATAAGTATGACTCTAATACTCCTACCTCTATGAGATATATTTCAGAAAAAATTAACCCAGTAATACAAGACGTTTTTGGCTTGGTGGAAAAAGTAACGTTTGGGGCACTAGACCCAGAGACAGAAGGGGTGAGTCCAGCATGGCTAGATGCAACATGGGAACTTTTAACAGCTAGTTCTGTTCGAGAAGTATTTCCAAAAATGGCAGATAAGGCAGTTGTGAATAAATACTTCAGGGATAAAATTACCAATTCTTTAGTAGGTGATTTGAAGGGTACTGATGTACCTTCATTATTAAAATTAGTTGAAGAATATAAAAACGATATGACAATTACAGAACAAAAAGAGTTTATGACCGACCTACCGATAGCTGAACGTGAATTATTTAAGAAGCTATTAAAGGAACCTGAACTTGCACTGGATGAAACTTTTCTTCCTTTCTGGGATACTATTAAGAAAGCGTTTTATGGTCCTTATGGTGGTGGCATGAAGTCTATTGGCAGAGAAAGGGCAGAAGAATATCTAAAGAGCAAAGGTATATCTATAGATGATTCACATAATGCTAGTGCAATAAAGTTCAGGAGGCAAGAAGAAGAAAGAATCCTAGACGAACAAAAAGAAGATGACAGAAGGTTAGAGATATGGGTAAATGACCCCTCAAGTAAAGAAGGTTTAAGTGGAACTGAATGGAAAAAAAGAACTACTAAAAGGCGTACTGAGTTAAGGACTATAAAAGATGCTATTAAAAGAAATCCTAGTTACAAGAACTCTCTTTATGCACAGGATAACGAAACACTAAATGAATATTACAAGCTAATGTATACTGCTGGTGGAACTGTAGACGATCTTAGAGGTCTTGTTCCTGAATTGTTAAATCTATATTACCAGATAGGGGAAACACTTCCAGATGACCCTAACTCTACCGACTTTGCTAAGTATGATCAAGATATAAATAACTTTAAAAATCGTATTAAGGTAGACTTTGGGGATGAAACTCTGGCACAGCTTGAAAGATCTATAGAGGCGTCTAAGACCGATGCTCAAAAGATGGAATCAGAAGCTGATGAAGAAATGAAAAGATATTTCAACATAGGCAGTAATATTGATGACTTATATCCTTTAAGCCAGATAGAAGGAATAGAGGAGTGGTGGCAAAGTTATCTAAATGCTCCTGATAAATTAAATTTCCAAAATGACCCTAAGAGAAATAACTTTAAAGGAATTAAAATAAGTGCTCTTATAGTAAGGCGTAAGCAAATTAGAGATGCTTTCTTGGCACAAAACCCAAGAATTGAACGTAGATTGATATTCTTTTATGGTGGAAGATTCTTTAATCCTGTAACACGTGGTGGTGCTGAATATCATAACAAGATGTATCAGTCAAAAAAATAATGATGTATAATAATAAATATTTTGAAACAGGAAGGTATGAATAATGGTAAATAAGGCAGAACAACCAATAGAACAACCAATAGAAAATCCAGTTAATACTAATGTAGATGTAACTGAGGAATTTGATAGCGTAGACACACCACCAGAAGGTACTGTGGATACAGAAACAGATCAAGTAACAGAAACTACTGAAGCTACTGAAGGAGAAACTTCTTCTACAGCAACTCCAGAAGTTCCTGAGACACAGACACCTCCACCTGCAGCTGAAGTTCCACCTGTGGCTGATCCTAAAGATGATTTAGAAAAACGTATACAGGAAATAGAACAACAGAACTCACAGTATAAGGCACAACAAGAACAGTCTGAATTACTACAAAAAAGAGATGCCTATAGAGCTCAATTAGAGGGTGCAGGTTATTTACCTGAACAGGCACAACAGATTTCAAACAATTGGGCTACTCAACAAAGCGAAGTAGCCAAACTGCAAGAGGAAAACCGAGAGAAAGAGAAATTCTTACGAGGTCAAGCTAATGCAGCTTTACATTTTGCAAAACAATATGATCTTCAATTAGAAGATCTATCCGAGTTACAACGATATGAAGATCCTACGAGCATGGAGAGTGCAGCGAAACGGATTAAAATCGATAGAGACAAAGATAAAAGGATAGCTGAGCTAGAAGCTAAGCTAGTGCCATCTCAATCTTTCGATGATAATCAGAGTACACCTGCACCTTCTAGTGACCAGGATAGATGGCTGGATAGGTATAATCAGGGTGATCGTTCAGAACAAGCATCGGCAGCAGCTCGAAGGGCTGCTGGTTTAGGTTAATAAAAATTTAAATAATAAACAAGTGAGGTAAATCATGGCACAGACAGCCACAACTGGGAATTTAGAAAATGCCCAGAAAAT
>TARA_R100001594_G_scaffold7801_1_pt1 | contig 19041 bp, 20 predicted proteins | sample TARA_R100001594 | Tara Oceans TARA_R100001594 (sample SAMEA2622752) | marine metagenome | biome: marine biome (ENVO:00000447); feature: marine epipelagic mixed layer (ENVO:xxxxxxxxx); material: "saline water (ENVO:00002010), including plankton (ENVO:xxxxxxxx)" | depth 150 m | reverse complement strand
CGTTTCTCATAATTACTCCTAAGTTTTGTAAATGATTTATATGTTTTCGGCACTTATCTTTTCATGTTTCCAAGGAAAGTTTCCTCAATTGAATTCCATCCGTTACGGATACCATGTGCTGTTCCTAATGCATCCTCTTTATCCGATGCAAAATAATCTCCGTCTGGGTATCTTGTTCCATCGATATACATCCACACTTGGTACTCATCCCAATCGGTATCCAGTACGACTCTTGTGCCGATAGTGTCGGCACACCAATTGGTAGCGTATCCATTCTCATCAAGACCATGGTATCTATTTTGTGGATTATCCACGTGAGTAATTTTTTCTACTGTTCGTATGTTTCCCATCTTTTGTAACTCCTAATTTGTTATCTGTATCTGTACTTAAAATTGCTCGACCCTTGGCTATTCTCATAGGTGTACACCTTCCTTATTTTTTGCCGACTTGTATGTTTATTTAGTACCCCATTTTGGGAAGGATGAGGCGTTTTAATACCTCAACCTTCCTATCTGGTTTTTATGCAATTGGTAGCTTGATTTGCATACCATCAAAATACAATTCCTTGTTGCACCATTTGCTCTTCAGTTCTCCGTCTTCTTCTGTGAATTCCAAGACCTGAAGAATCCAATTGAAATTCTGTTGCGAAATCCTGTAACCCGTTGGTAAAAATCTGTTCATCCGATCCTTAGTTGTGACGGTACGAAATCCACCAGAATCCAAGGTAATAACAGAGTGTGGAAATTCATCACCAACACTATGAGCACGGTGTATCTGGTATATATCTGTCCAGTGTAGGGTGATGGTGACCTCGTTGCTGTATCCATCTATTAAGGCTCTGGTGTTGTGCATTATCTTCATATCACCACATCCAAATCTGTCAATTTTGGCGTGTCTTTCCATGTGACGTTTTGCCTCTCCGTAACTGTTCCAATTAAGGTTATGTTTTGTTGTGTCGTAACTCATTTTTTTGTACTCCATTTGTACTGATTTTTTATCCAATTTCTTGTCCAATTTCTTAGTATCCAAATTCACGTAATATTTCCAACTCCTCCATGTCGGAATCTGTTAAATTTGCTTCATATGTATTTGTGACTAACTCAGTCATGATGTATCTACTCCTATAACTAAAAATTTATAAAATTGAGTCATTTGTTTTGTTTTTCATAACCTCCAATATGAATTTGACTCACAGCTAGTTTATACCAAAATAGACACGATGTAAAAAATCATTCACTGGGGGTATAGACTTTCATACACAAGACACCAATAAAAACGGTTTGATCAGTCATAACAAAGAGGGGTTGACAGAACGGATGTTCGGCAATTCAGACAGTCAATCATAACTGTAGGGGGTATGGCTTAAGAATCTCTAATATACTTAGCTTCTACCCATGACAGAATTTTTTTGCTAAAGAGGGCTGTTGCAAGAAACAACTTGAAACTTCATGCAATGTTTCAAGGAAATTGCAACATGTTTCAGTGAAACAAGAGGGTAATAGTTATATCTGTTATACATGTTGTGTTTCACCTATACCCCCCTACGGGGGGTTATATAGGATGAAACACATCTGATACTGTATGATATGCTTATGAATAAAGAAAGACCGACAGCATTTGGTGGACTATCTGGGAGGCAAGACAGTCCTATGGAAAAATTTATTGGTAAGCTAAGACCACAGATATTTCTAAGTATCATATTACTTGGGGTGGTTGCATTTGTTGGAATGTTCAAAGGAATGACTGAGGTGACAGTTGGCTGTGTCGCTGGTATTATTGCGTTAGCTAAAGATGTTCTACAGAGTGATTCATAATGCCAAAAGAAAAGAATGAAACAATAGCAACACAAGATGCTTTTATAGCTGCTTATGGGGAATGCGGTACTGTTCGTACAGCTGCAGAGGCAGCTGGGGTAGCTAGGTCTACCATTTACAGGTGGGAGCAGGACAACCTCTATAATTTTAAAGACAAGAAGGCAGAAGCCTTTCAGGTATTTAAAGAATACCTTCAGGACTTGGCTCTGGAGCGTGTGAAGGCACAGAGTCCCAAGGACAATCCTGTACTTCTTCTCAGTATGATGAACGCTTTCATACCTGAGTTTAACCGCAACAGCAAGGGAGATGTCTCAGAGGCGAAAGAACTTCTTGCCGAACTCAAAAGATGGCGAAAGGAATCGGGTGAAGTTAAGGCAATCCCTATGGATGCCGAGACTGTAGACGCAAAGAAGAACGCTATAGATGAGGTAGAAAAGATACTCTCCAAGAAGAGGGAATCTGATGACAACAGCAAGTAATTCAGATGTAACGGAATACTTATTTTCCAAGCTAGACTTTAGTCCTACTGAAAAACAAATACCAATCCTTAACTGCCGTAAGAGATTTGTTCTCGTAGCTGGTGGTGAGCAAGCTGGTAAGTCTATGGTGGCATCCAAGTATCTGGTGTCTAGGTTCTTAGAGAACGATGAACCGGGGCTTTACTGGTTGGTAGCTGCCGACTACGAAAGGACTAGGGCAGAGTTTGAATACTTAACACAGGACTTTGCTGCTCTGGGAATACTTTCTGAAGTTACCAAACGAGTTGATCCCGGTAGGATTGTGCTTGCTGATGGTACTAGGATAGAGACTAAATCAGCTAAAGACCCCAGAACTCTGGCTATGAGAGCACCTAATGGCATCATTGGATGTGAGGCGAGCCAGTTAGACTTGGAAAGTTTCCATAGAATGAGAGGTAGGTGTGCACCTAAGAGGGGATGGATGTTCCTTGGTGGTACATTTGAAGGCTCTTTAGGTTGGTATCCACAGTTATTTCAACAGTGGCAACACGGTGGAGATGAGGAACAATCGTTTTCTCTACCAAGCTATTCCAATCAGTACCTGTATCCCGGTGGTAAAGATGACCCTGAGATACTTAGATTGAAGGCTGTAGCCTCTGATGACTTCTTTATGGAGCGTATTGAGGGTATACCTACACCGCCACAGGGTTTAGTATTTGGAGAGTTCCGTCCAGATATACATATCAGTGATGAGGCTAAGTGGTCTGTGGATAGTCCTGTATATTTATGGATGGATCCGGGGTATGCAGGTGGTTATGCTGTAGAGGCAGTACAGGAAATCAATGGTCAGATATGCGTAATAGACGAGATATACGAACAGAACCTGATTACAACAGAGATAATCGACATAGCCAAGTCACGACCATGGTGGAAAGATGTCCACGGTGGGGTGATCGACATAGCTGGATACCAGCATCAGGCTATGTCTGCCCCAGCAGAGATTTGGCTAGAAGAAACAGGACTATATCTTGCTGCTCAGAAGATTCAAATCAATGAGGGAACTGAAAGGCTAAAGTCGTTTTTGAAGCCCGATCCAATTTCTAATACCCCAAAAATCATTTTTAACCCAAGTTGTCGTGGAATTCTGTCAGAGTTTGGGGCAGAACCTAATCCGTTCAATGGACAAACACAAGCCTATCGCTGGAGAACCGATAGAGATGGTAATATAGTTGGCGAAACACCAGAAGATAGATACAATCATGGTGTGAAAGCTGTGATCTATGGACTAGTAGATAGATTCGGTTACGGTCATTTACGGAATAACTCGTTCATAAAAGTAAAGAGGTGGTAGGTGGCTAGTAGAAAAGTAGAAGATATTATAAGACTCGTAGAAGATCACTACGATGTTACCGAACCAATGAGAGACAGGATGGATACAGACCATAATCTGTATCGTCTTACTCCTTATGATGCTGGTGATGGGTATCAATCGTATACTTCTAATGAGCCACAGACATATGCCGATAAGATAATCTCTTGGTTATCAGATGCCGAACTGGTAGTAAGGATTCCTGTTAATGGTAATCCTAGAAATTCCAGAGAAGATAACAACAAGAAAGAAAGATTTATCATTGGTGCTCTTAGAGCTGCTAATGAGAGATTAGTAGATAAGCTACAACCTAACATACAAAGTCAGCTTGGGTGGTACGCTACCCTGAGAGGGTGGTACGCAGGAAGAGCCTTACTTGTTAAGAATGATGATGATTCCACTCATGTAGATATAACACCTTGGGATCCGCTACATACCTATTGGGGTGTCGATGGAGATGGTCTTGCTTGGGCTTGTTACAAGGTTAAGAAGACTAAAGCAGAGATAGAATCTCAGTATAATGTCCGACTTGGTACTGAGAGGACGGATGCAGATGGTATAGATGTATATGACTTCTATGACCGTGAAGATAACTTTGTTGCCATCCCTCATAGGTTTATTAAGAAAAGAACCAAGCATGGTAGTAAATGTGTACCAGTATTCATAGGACCAGTAGGTGCTAACCCACTAATACAGTCACTTGAGTGGTCATCTATAGAAGATACTGTTGAGGACTATGGTGAATCCATATTCAAGTCCACAAGAGAACTATACGAAAAGCATAACTTCATGATGAGTGTAATGCTTGAGATGACCGCAAGGTCACGTAAGCAAGGAATAAAGATAACTTCCAGAGATGGTCAAAAGACACTGGAAGAAGACCCTTATCAGGAAGGTACTGAGATATCTCTGGCACAGGGAGAAAACGTAGAGCCATTAGGACTCATGGAAGTTGCCAGAGAAACTGGTGCTTATATGAGTATGGTGTCTGGTGAGATGCAGCGAGGTTCTATTCCTCATTCTGTCTATGGAGAACTGCAATTCCAGTTATCTGGATTTGCTATTAATACTTTAAGACAAGGGGTAGAGACTGTTTTATCTCCAAGAGTTATAGCACTTGAAAATGCGTACAGGCAGATTTGTCGATTACTGTGTGAACAATATGCGACAGGTGCTTTCTCAGCTATGGAACTATCTGGACGAGACAACTATCGAATGTATTTCTCGGAAGAAATTACACCAGAAATAGTTCGTAATGGTGGAGATATAGAAGTATCTCTAATGCCACGATTACCACAGGATGATATGTCTAAGTATTCAATGGCTCAGATCGCAAGAGAAGGGCAGACTCCTCTAATGCCTGACCTGTGGATCAGAGACAATATACTTGGAATACAGGATGCTGACCAATTAGAAGACACTATCAAGGAGCAGATTGCTGAAAGAACTCTGCCAGAAGCAGGATTGTGGACTCTATATCAGGCAGCACAGAGACAGGGTAGAGATGATCTTGCTGAATTTTATGCAGGAGAATTGACGGCAATGCTATTGAGTAAAGCTAAGATGCTATCGGATAATCTGGGTGGTGGAGTACCGCCAGCCCCATCCGCTGGTGCATTGCCTCCAATGCCTCCGGGTGCTCCACCGCCTCAACCTTTGCCACCTATGCCGCCTCCCGGTGTGATGCCACCAGCTATGGCTGGAGTACCACCACCTGTTCCAACACCACAGGGTGGAGCAGTAGTTCCACCGGGACAACCAAGACCGGGGGCAATGGGTGATGCTGAAAGGTTAAGGCAGTTAGGCTTAGTAGGACCGGGAGCATAATATGGCTAAAGGATTCAATATAGCTGAAATGTTTGGGCAGTTACCCGATATGGTTATGCAAGGATTTTCTGATCCTGCATCTATATTAAGTATTGCTGAAACTGGGCAACCACCTAAACCAGAAGAAATAAAACTACCTGATAATATTCCAACTACAGATAGTATTTTTAATTCTGTATTTGAGGCTACTGGCGATACGATGTTAGCTGATATGGCAGCTAGTGGAACTGCATCAGATGAATTAGTACAGGCAATGCTTACTGATCTGGCTCCATCACAAGATCAGATGCAACTTGAACTGGCTGCTAATGCTGTACTTCAATCTACTGGTTACACTACTGGAAATATTAATAATCTAGAAATAGATGAAGAAGAAATATTTGAGGCTTATGCTAATAGCTACGGTGTTGACCAAAACAGTTTAAAAAATACTGTTACAAGATTAGCAAGGCAAAATGAAATAGATGGTAAGACATGGTGGCATGGAGAAGATGGTGATCGTACATTTGAACCAACTCCATTCTTTGTTGATCCCAATAAAGCATTACAGGAAGTTGTTGGTGATGTTAATACAACACTGGAAAGTGAAGACTTTACAGAGGGCTTTAATGAAATACCGTGGAGTTGGAACGCAGCAGATTCACTAAGATCTGATACGGGTTCTGGATTATTAAACGTAGCAAAAGCAGCAAAAGAATTTTTTGTGCAAGGATTAACTGGACAAGGTAAAGCTGCAGCAGCAGAACTAGAAGCAAGAGGATTATCTACTCCTCAAACACATGATATTGGTTCTGTCTGGAATACTGATTCACCTGACCCCCTAGCCAATGTAGTTGCGACACCAACCCCTACCCCAGAAGTAGATATTAATGATGATAATGTAACATCTTCCTTAATAGAAAATATTAAAGAATTAGAAGAAACTGTTCCTACCCCAACCCCTATTACAGACCCAACCCCTACCCCGAAAGTAGTAGAGACACCTGTTATACAAGAAGCTGGTTCTCCAGTAGAGTTTGGGACTGAAAAATATAATAAAGTTATACGAGATATTACTGCCAATAATTTTGGTATGTATATTGAAGATGCTACAGGTATATCAGAAGACGGATTAAGAGTTTATATGTTCGTTGATCCTAATACACAGAATGTATACAGACACTCTCCTGCTCCTGTCGGTTCTAGTGGATACGACTTATTATGGGACTTGGGTAAGATGACATTAGAGAAAACCCCAAAAGAGGGTGAAGTATTTCATGTTTATAAGTTAGGCAATGAAACATATCACTACAATAAACTTTACGACAGATGGAACAAGCCACGTGATCCATCTGCTATTCCATCGCTAAGTAGTATTGCATCATCGATGCCAGACGATAGTACAGCCCATCTATTTGGTAAAACCCCAACAGAACAATGGGACATTTTAAAAGCCCAACAGATGGGAGATCAGGCTTACAATCCTGTGATGTGGGGTGCTAGAAGATATGGATTACGACCAGCCTTTGGTGAGTTTTTATTAGGCGGTGGATTAGTTGATGGTAAGATGCGACCATTCCATGAATGGTTACCGACACAAGGAGATCGTGATACAAGTCAAGATTGGGCAACCCTTGTTAAAGCATCACAAATGAGTGCTGACCCTTCATCGTATTTGGGTTACGATAGTACAAATCCAGAAAACTTACGACTTCTAGCTATGCAAAGTTTAATGCAAGGTGATGCAGCAAAGACTAATATACTTAACATGGCATCTACAGCTTTAGGGGCTGGAGAAGGTTATGCCTCTGATAGTCTAAGATCGCATCTATCAAGTTTGTATGATATATATGAGGCTCAAGTTGGAGCAAAAGGAAAACCAGTAGGTGGGTTTGCATCATGGTTAGGTGAAAGAAGAATAGTAGATACCCCTACTAAAGAGCCACAAGCCCCAGAGGCTGGTGGGGCTGGAGGTTATGATTAATATGAATTCGTATGATTACTATGGATATGAACCCGATGTAGCAGCTGCTAATCAGGTTCAAGCAAATCTGATTAAACAAGAGGAACAGAAACAGGCAGAGGTAAATGCGGTTATACAGAATACTTCTAATCAAAAATTAGCACAATTAATGAATACCCCTACTGGTTATGATGCGATATGGGAAACTATTCCTGAACAATACCAGAAACTTGTTACCCACCCTAATACTGGTGGTGTAATTAAAGGGCATAGTGCACAGTATGATCCGTATTCAGTGGGGGTAAAGGTTAGTGGAGAAGGTACTGTAAGTTCTACTCCACCCCCCACTCCGTCAACCAACAAAGACGGTGATCAGATGCTTGGTACTGGTACAAATAACATGCCATATAATTCTATTTATATATGGATAGACAATGGTTGGCATTATCAAGGACAGGCTGGTGATCCTACTTTAATTTCTAAAGATCAGTTTGTAAAAAACTATTATCAAAAGCAAGCAGAAGTAAATGAAATAGCAAATCAAATGGGTAATAATGTAACTACAACCCCATCTATAAATACTTCTAATTGGAATAACTGGCTTAGTGGATTAAGTAGTTCAGGTAATGTATCATCTTCATTGAATAGGATTGCAAATCAATTACCATTTTCTCAATGGTTTAGTTAAAGGGGTAAAGTAATGGCTAATGGATTTATGGAAACAGGATTTGATTATACTGGTGCAGGACCGGGTAACATATTCGGTGGTATGCCTACCGCTTTGGCTCCCGGAGTAACTTCCACCTTTGCAGGTGATCCGCAATCTTGGTTTCAAGCTGCAAGGCTTGCACAACTTGGCGATTACGCAGCACTACCACAATTCCAGAGAACAGCTAATCTAGGTTTTACTCCTGCGTTTGGTAGGTATTTATTGTCTGGAGACACAGGTGAGTTTTCTGGATATAGTCCAACAGCAGGTACTATGGGTTCTGATTGGCAAGCTGCCCTTGCAGCCTCTGCAGCGATTGGTGATCCTAATGCAACTTTAACTGCACAACAGGGTCAGATACAAAGCTACCTAACAGGTGAAGATGCCAGAAGAAATGCACTTGCTATGGCAGCTGCACAATATGGAGGTGGTGTAGGATATGGTGCTCAGTCAAGACAAAGAGCACTTGGTAACCTATATGATCTGTATTCGGCTAGAGCAGCTGCAGCTGGACAACCAGCTGGTGGATTCTTAAATTATCTCAGTGGCGTAAGGACATAGGTGCACACCTATGGCAGGAGAGTGGGACGATTTCTTAGGGATGTCATGGGGAGACTATCAACTTCAGTCTGACCCATCAATGGCGTATTTCAGTTCAGGGGCATTTGCTCCGGGACAGGGAATGGGTCCAGCACAACAACAATACTGGCAAACTCAAGCTGGTAACATATGGAATCAATACCAAGGTGTACTTGGCACTGAAGTAAGACAAGGTGCAGAAAGCCCCACTAGTTTTGTAGATTATTTAGCAGATACTCCTTGGACTGAAAGATACACATCGTTGAGTCCAACGATGCGTCCGGGTGGGGGTTCACGTAGATATAATCCAACCACAAGATATATGTATAGATAAATGTCTTCTCCTGAAGAGATTCAAGCAGTATGGTCAAGAGCAATAGCACGATTCCCACAACTTGCTGAGAAGTGGGGGACGCAGCTACCCACAGATACCGCCACAGTTAATGCTGCATTAACACAATATCAATCATATCTCACACCTGTAGGTGGACAACTTGTTGAAGACCCAACCTACTTTAGTACCGATTACTGGAAAGGCATAGGCGGTGGGGCATTAGACTTTGTTAAACAGGTCGGTAGGGGTGCTGTAGAAGATGTTACCTATGACAATATTATAGCCCAAGCTATTAGAACAAGAGGTGGTACAAAAGATATATTAGATGTAGATCCAAGATTCAAAGAGAGGCTTGGTGAACCTAAAGATGGGGGGTATGGATTTGGACAGATGGCTGCTGGTGTTGGGAAAGAATTACTTCCCACAATAAACGCATGGGCAGATTTTATTGCTCCCGGTGGTGGGTTGGTTGCTATGAATAGGCTTTTGTCTGAACCGGGAGTAAGAGAACGATATCAAGCCTTACAAGAAAGAGATAAGGCTCCGGGGTTAAAGGGAGAGATACAGCAGTTTGCTGATGTGAAAGGAACTATAGAAAACCTAGCAGCTGCATATCAACAATCTGTCGATGCAGGAGAGATACCTGTATGGAAACAGGTAATTGCTGAAGGTGGTGCTGAAGTATTAGGCGGTGGTCTAGTAGGTAGTGTAGGAAGACAACTGGGACAGACTGCTAAATTTACACCACCTAAAGGAGCTGCTGTACTAACCGATGTAACAACTCCTTCTTATACTGCACCTGTTACTGATCTTGGAACTCAGTATTTCCAACCTCAGACTGCTGGAGCATGGGGTCGTTTTGCTGATGACTTAGGGCAACAGTTTACTCCTACAGTTGATATAACTCCCCCACCAAGTCGTGTGGTTCCAAGTGATATAGATGCTGTACAACAACCATTACCATTTGAATATCAGCAAGATATGTTTAATCCATTCGGAACACCACTTGCTGATGTACCAGCTGAAGATTTATTGATACGACAAAAGCGTGAGCCATCTATGATATGGGATCCAGCTGTAGCAGTTGGAAGAACCACAACACCTTCTGGTAGAAGAAGAGGAGCGTTCCAACCAGATGTTACTAAAGCAGAAGCAAGACAAGCAGCTGAAGCAGAACCGACATATATTAGAGATAGGCTAGAAGTAGGCAAAGACATACAAGACGCATCTCAATTTAATGCTCTTGTTCCTGAAAATGTTAAAGCTACGATAGACAGGCTTTTAGGTTACAGGCAGAAAGGAATTGATCATACTACTACAAACCCCGGACATAAAAGATGGGTTAGACAATGGACTGATGAAATTTCCCAAGCTATGTTTGGAGATACAAGTCAAGCAAGTAGAAATAAAGTAGCTGCCTACATTGATACATTACCCGGACAGCAAGAACTTCCGTTTGAAGATTACGGAACATTACAGGCAAAATTTAAAAGACAGGTTAATGAAGGACAGCAATCATTCTTTATTGACGATGTTGGTTCAGTAGATGTTATAGATAATGAATGGACTAGATTTGTTAATGACTTCTATGGATATGATGAAGCATCAAATGCGTACAAGCCAAAACCTAACAGACCATTACCACCAACTAAAAAGTCTTGGATGGGGGTTAAATTAGAATCAGCACTATCTGAGTTCATTGATCAAACTGCTCCCAAAAGAGGAGTGATCCCTGTTACAAAAACCATACCAGATGAAGCTGGTGTTATTAAAACAGTTCCAGATATGAGCAAGGTAAGTGATTGGGTTAAAGGTAAGCATCAGGTTGAGGGATACATATTTGATAATGCAAGAAAGGTGTGGAGAGAGGTAGCAGCTACTAATGAAATAGCATCAAGAGATGGTATACGTGCTTTGATTAAAGGGTTAGTAAAAAAGGGTGGAGTGGAAGCCCCATTTAAAACTATTGCTCGTTTATATGAAGGTACACAAAAAGCACATGGCGATTATATGCTTGATACCATTAAGAATGGGTCAGATGAGTTAGAAGAATTAGGTTGGATTGATAAAGATGGTAATGTTTTTGATGAGGCTATCGGTACTGTACAAGAACCCGGTGATTTAAGGCTTTTGTATTATGCGTTACATGATACAAAATGGTTGCCTAATGTAGAAGAGATGGCAACTAGGTATGGTGCTAAACGAGAACTGGTAATGCGTCAGTACCATAACCTACGAGCACTAACAGATATGGAGTCTACTCTTAGGGAGAACGGTGGATTAAAGTTAAAAAACTTTGATCATCTTGGTACTAATACTGAACAGTATTTTTACAGAGGACTTGTTCCAGTAGACTTAGATTGGAATAAGTTCCATAACAAAATAGATAATTACAATAATGCTAATAGGATAGGAAGAACACAGTCGATAGAGTTTAAAAGACGTAGTGCTGATTTACCACAACTAATGGAATTTGGTTTAAAGCCACTGTACTGGAATCCTTACAAGCAAGCTATGTTCTCTTCCAAACTTGGATTAAAAGTAAGGATGGAAACAGAGTTATTAAATATATTAAGACATCCAACTATTCATCAGGCTGATTTTATTACAAAGGTTAAAAACGGAGTTGAAACTCCTGAATATTTAAAAGCCTTAGAAGATGGGTGGGAAGAGTTTCCAGAAGGGGGTCCTGCGTTTCAGGGAAAAACTTCATATGTAATGAATAAGATATTAGGTAATGACCCTAAATTACAGGCAGATAAAGTAGTAGATGGTACTCCAGTAACTATTGATCCTAATACTGGAGCAGTAGAAAGCGTCAATGAAGTATGGATGTTTCATCCAGAGGCGTTAAAGGGATTAAAGATATTTTTTGGTGATCGTAATGCAATTGAGAAAATATCTCGTTATCAAGTTTCGCCTACTGCTGGGAAAAAGATTTTTGGAAAAACACCTCCAGAGATAGCAATCGATGATCTTATATTTATTCCTAAAGCAATAGACTTATTTGGTAGTTTCTTTCAGCAAATAGACTTTGGGTTAAGAGGTGTTTACTCTGGTCCTGCAACAACGTTTGAATCGTTGTATTACACAGTACGTGATGTCTTACCAAGAAGAGCTGGTACTGACATTATGGTAGACGGTAAATGGAAAACATTAGATAAAAAATGGCAAGGGGGCATTATAACTCCTAAACAGGCACTACCTGAAATTGTTGAAGCATTTGGTCACACAGTACGGATGCCAAAACATGTGTACGCAATGGGTAAAGCATTTGTCTCTAAGGGATATAGAGAAGAACTTAGAAAAAATATGTTAAGTAGAGATGAATGGTATCCAGACTTTCCGCATCTTAAAGGTTATAACAATAAAAGATCGAGAGAGTTGGGCTTAAATGACAGAGATGAAACTATACTTATAACTAAAGAAGACGGTGTTGCTTTAACAGAAGAAGTTAAAAGTGAATTAATGTCAGAACTTGGATGGAAAACAGTTCCTAAAAAAGTTGGTCAAGCATTAGTTAATCTTAAAAATATGATACAAGATGGATTATTTGAAGGTATATATCCAGCATCTATATATCATGACTATAGATACAATGTTATTCCTATGGTACAGAAAGCAAACAGAAACCAAACTGTTCTTATGAATCCTGATCAAGTAATGTCAACTGCTGCTAAATTAGTAAATCAAAATTGGTCTGTTATACCTGAATCACAAAGCGTTATTAGGGGTAATTTAAAGTCATTTCTTAAAAGACTTCTGTTTTCTATAAACGAACAGGAAACATTTCATAGACAATTTACTGGAATGTTTACTGGAGAAAACAGACCATTCTGGATAACACGAAACCTTGGTGCATTAGTGTCTATGTATCTGGTGGCAGAAACGATACATAGAGCAACTACTGGTGAGTCGTTACCAAAAGAAAGGTTAAATCCTCTTACTATAAATACAGAGAATAACCCTGTAGGAAACTTTATTAGTGGTATACCGGGAGCGAATAGAGTTATCTCAGAAGAACTGGCACAACGTATATACCCATTTGGATATGCAGACAAGTTTTTACAACCTAGTCTTCCACTTAAAGGAAGAGATGGTAATTTGGTATCTTGGGATATTATGGGACAATTTGACACAGTTTTAAGAACACTTGATGGTCAGTACAACTTTCCAATTATTGGATCAATTGCATCAAGACTTAGTACCACCCCTAGACAGGTAAAGGAATGGTTTGAAGGTGAGGATTTTAGGGGAAGAGATATAGGGCAGTATGGTATAGGACAAAAAGTATTACATAGCACTTTCCAATTATTGACTCCTATCGGTATCGGTATGTTAGTTAGTGCTTTAGTTACAAGAAGTCTGGGCGAGAAAAACTTACCAACTATAGGCAGTCCTAGTGATCCAATACTTGCTCCCGGTGCTACAGTTGCAGATGTATTCCCAACAGAAGAACCCATGCTAGGTAATCTATCACTTGCTGTACAGGGGTTAACTGGATTGAATCTAAAGGCATCAACTGGTCAGGAACTTAATGACTTGATGACAAGGAATGTTAGGTTGTTACTAGAGGAAAAATTTGGAAAACAATACTCGTCTTGGGAAGATGTGGATAACGATACTGAACATGGAGCAGAGGCTAAACTGCTAATCCTTAATGCTCCTGAAAATGCTCAGATTGTAAATGAGAAAGAGTTAAGAAGAAAAGAAGGATATGGTACTTGGTACGATGAAGGGGCAAAGTGGACAGTTGAAATACAAGAACTTGGATATGATAAATACAACAAGGAAGTTGCCTTAGTAAACGAATACGCAACCAATAGTCTATATAACAATGATCCAGTATGGATACATCAAGGTGGAACTAAAGAACCTTGGTCACCTACAGATTTCAATAAAGCCTTATCGTTAATAAGTTTTGCACATAATGTGGCGGTAGAGTCTGTTACAGAACAAAAAGGGATAGACTCTGTGACAGCGTGGGCTATCGCTGAACAAAAAGAAATGCCAAAGAGATCTGAATATCCGATCCGATGGGCGTTATGGAATTATTTTGACATAAGAAAAAAACACCAAGACGCTACAGGGAAAACCAATTGGGATACATTTGAACCAGAATGGATTGCTTTTACTTCTCAATGGGATGATGAAGAGGCAAAAGAAACAGGTGGATTATTAGAAAGATTTAATGCTTATCTTGAATTAAGACCATTAGTAAACCGTAATCATGATCCTCTTGTACAAGAAAGATACGATAGTCTAGCTGCTTTAGATAAAGCAGGGTACTGGCAAGATGGAATTAAATACGATCCCTCTACAGGAGAGCCAGTACAGGATGAGTTCTTCCAGAGACTATCAATGTTAGATCAGGGTCATGCCAGTGAACTTGCAAGATTGGGAATGACCGCATCAGAAGTGTGGGATAAGTATTTATCAGAAGATGTTAGCACTCGTAGACTAATGCGATCTGATGAGATTCCTGCTAACTACGCTATATCTGCTATTATTAAAACTATGGAATTGGTAAGAAAAAATCATAGATATAGTATTCTTATATCTAATCCTGAATTAGATCGAATGGTTATTAAGTGGTTTCAAAATATACCAACTCACCCAATGAACGTATTTTTTTATGAAGGCTTGTATGGGAAGTCTCCATCACAAATCAGACAGATGCCATATAGATAAGGAGGATAATTATGGTAACACCTAATCAAGAACCAGAGCCAGAAGCAGTACAGGCTCCACTACCTGAGTCACCACCAGATACAGGTGGCGATGAGTTCGTAGCTGAAGTCAATCCGTTAATCGCAGAGGCAGATAGGTTAAACAATATTCCCGATGTAGATATATCAGGAGAACCAGAGCCTTCTACGGAGTCTTCTGATAGTGGACTTGCGACCACTACGGAAGGCTCCCCTGAAAATACTGCAACTACTACGGAGACAACGGAAGAGGATCCTGCTCCTAATGTAGAAGCACCACCTCAACAACAGTTACAGTTAACTCCACAACAATTACAGGAGTTACAGAGACAGGCACTTGAGTATGAACAGGTTAGACAGAAGGCTGCAGTACAACAACAGCAAACACAGATTCAAAAACAACTAGAGTCTCAAGGTGCATCTCCTGAAGAAGCGTTTAAACAGGCACAACAATATGTGAGTAGTCAAAACGCACAACAAGACCTTATTAAGCAAGCAGATCAATATGGTCAACAATTAATTGCAAAGCAAAATGCAGCAGAGCATTTTGCTACTAAATATGAATTACAACTAACAGACTTAAATGTATTAAAGCAAGCAGAGACTCCAGAGATAATGGAACAGCTTGCTAAAGAGATACAGGAAAGACGTAAAATGGAATCAAGACTTGCTGAATTTGAGAAGTCTCAAGTACCAGCACAACAATTTGATAACTCTCAAGGTGCACCAGAAGTTGCATCTAGTGACGGCAACTGGTTAGATAGGTATAATGCTGGAGACAGGTCACCAAATGCAGTGGCTGCAGCTAAGAGAGTAATGGGTATCCAATAGCCAAAGGAGGTTAACCTATGGCACAGACAGCTACAACTGGGAATCTTGAAAATGCCCAGAGAATAATTCTTGCATCAGCAAGATATACAGAGGAGCATAACGCTCCTGCTATGGCTCTTATAGAGTCATTCGATTTGCCTAAAGGGGCAAAGCAAGTGACCGTACCAAAGGTAGGTCAGATGTCTATGAGCGATCTGCAAGATGGCATAGACATTGTAGATGAGGAAGAGATTGGTATGACCACAGTTGACCTTACGGCATCTGAGGTTGGAGCCAAGGTTATCCTCACCGACAAACTAGTCAGGCAAGCAGCTGACAATGTTATGAGCATTGTTGGTAGACAGCTTGGTGATGGTATGGCACGAAAGAAAGATACAGATGTACATGCTTTGTACTCTGGTCTAAATGGTGGAACTACTCTTGGTGCTGCTGGTGCAACTATGAGTCTTGCTAATGTAGCAGGTTCAATTGCTTACACTAAAGCTAACAAGTTTGGTTCACAGACTTATATTCTTCAACATCCAAATGCAGTATTCGATATAGCTAACACTGCTGTTACAGCATCTAGCACATATCCAGTACCAGCAGGTTGGTCTGAGGATTTGCTTGGAAACTTCTTCAGTGGACTACGACCACTAAATGGGGTTCCAATATTTGAAGACGGAAACCTTTCGGTAGATGCTAGTGATGATGCTGTTGGTGTAATAGCTGACAAGTCTGCACTTGCTGTACTGAAGTCTGTAGATACCAGAACTGAAAGACAGAGAGATGCTTCTCTCAGGGCTACAGAACTGGTTATGACTGCCGACTATGGGGTCTTTGAACTTGATGACAGTCGAGGAGCACCACTGACATTTGATGCAGCTGCTCCATCAACGAGTGCTTAATCTAGGATAGGTGCACACCTATCAGGAGGACTAGATATGGTAAATCTAAGTGATAGACAGAGGATGCGTCAGGAGTTGGTGGCAGTAGGGTATGCTTGGGAGTACATTGATGAATGGCAACCCAAGACAACTCTCTATCGTCATACTCCGGGTCTGGATATCAATGGGAATGAGGTCTTCCCTGTAGGCTCTTCTATAAAGGGCGTACCGGGAAGTCCTGATTATGTGTTAAAAAAAGCTAGGATAGGGATGTTCCCGACCCTACCCGGTGACACCTGTGAGTGTAGGTGGTGCAAGGCTAGAAGTGTTAATGTTGAAATACCTACTGAACCAAAGAAGGCAGAGCCACAGGAATCTGTAGCATGTCAAGATTGTGGTGAAGAGGTATCAGCAGTTACTAAGGCTGGAGCATTGTCGAGATTGAGAGTTCATATGAAGTCTCATCAGGGAACTGAATAACTGTAACGATTGACCGTGGTTATTCAAGCTATTGTAACGGTTGGTCGCAGGGGGTAAACCCTGTAAACAAGTGACCTTTAAGGAGGTTCGTTATGTCTTTTCCGTCAATTCAAGGTGGGAAATATGGGTTTGAAAAGCAGACCCATGATAAGAAAAGGGCTACTTACGGAACAACAATGGCTCTGCCAGACGGAAGAATATTCCGTTATGTTGAGAATGGTGGCACTGCAATAGGAGAAGGATTGCTTGTAGCATCTGAGGCTCCTGCAGGTAACCATGATGATGACTTGGTAGTAGCAACAACTGGTGCTGCTGGTGGAACAACTATCGGGATAACACTTGGTGGTACTGCAGCAGCTAAAAATCTATATGCAGAGGGATATATAAGACCTAATCTTCCTACTACAACTCCTCATGAGATGTATAAGATTAAGAGTCATCCAGCTATAGGTTCTTCTGGTACTGGAACATTTACTATTGATGAGTCAGACGGATTCCAGACTGCTATTACAGCAGGTACAGATACCGTTGGTCTTATCAAGAGTCCTTACAAGGACATTGTAGTTGCCCCTGCTGCTGTTGCAGGAAGGTTCGTAGGTGTAACCTGTGCTGACTTAGAGGCAGATTACTTTGGTTGGATACAGGTAGCAGGTATTGCTAACGTAAAGATAGACGGTACTCCTGCATTTGGTACTTTAGTAGGAGCCAGTTCAAACCACGCAGGACAATTACTTGCTGTTGGTGCAGACACTACTGCTGCTGTTGCACGAATACATGGTATAACTGCTGTAGATAACGAGTTCAGTTCAGTTATGCTGATGAACTTATTCTAAGCATGGTAGCTACTCCAGAAGAAACAGAACTCTGGACTCCACATGGAGTAACCCATAAAGGGGTTACTCCTGTGGGGTATAATTATGAAACTGGTGGACAGATATATGAATACCAGTTTTTAGTACATGATGAAGTTACTAATCGTAAACATCAGTTTAAAGTTCTTGTTGATGATGAAACTTCTAAGGCTCACATTGAAGAGATGGTGGGCAATGCGTTTGATCGGTGGCTAGTAGATGTGAGGATGAGGCACAATAAGCCAGCCCCTACACCCGAACAACGTAAGGAGATAGGTAAGATACTGGATCAGATCAGAATAAGCAGAAATAAACGTAGGGAAAGTAGTAATAATAAAATATACTATAGAGGTCTAAGATAAGGAGGACATCCGTGACCACAGAAATATCTATTACAGAAGATGACATAAGGGCAGCATTACAGCAGAAGGTAAATCAGGTTACTAACCTTGAACTTCAGCTTGCTACTCTTTCCAGAGTTCTTGCAGAAAGAGATAATACAATAGAAGAGTTAAATACTAAGCTAGAGCAACAAGAACTAGAGGAATGACGATGCCGAAAGTAGGTAAAAAAAAGTTTCCTTACTCCAAGAAAGGCAAGGCTGCTGCAAAAAGCTATGCCAAGAAATCTGGTAAGAAGGTAACTACTAAGAAAAAATACTAGAGGTGTAACCAATGGCTATAGTTCAAGGTCGCACTAGAGCACAACTACGTCAGTCAATTGGGTATAACCTTGGTGCTATACAGGTATCATCTGCCAGCGGTACTGGTTCTACAACTACGATAGTAGACAATACCCTTGTCGGTGGTGACGATAACCACATAGGTAAGTGGGTTGTATTTAACGATGTCTCTGCATCTACAGTAGAGATTAGTAGGGTATCTGACTATGTAGCCAGTACCACTACGTTAACTGTATCTCCTGCATTTGCTAACGCTAGTGTAGCTAATGATACATATGAGTTATGGGACGATATATATCCACCATTAAGAGTAGAAGACTTTATTAACCAAGCTATCCTTGATGCTACTGGTCACGCTTATGATCCTGTAGAAAACCTATCCTTACATACAGATGGAAAAACACAGAGATTCGATATACCCTCTGGACTTTCTATGATTCAAAAAATTCACTATCGATCTAAGGTGGATTACGCAAAACTATTATCGTGTAATACAGCTATGGATGAGAATGTAGATTCTGACTTTACTGTTACTGCCGATACCAAGATGAAGAAACAAGGTACTGCCAGTAACAGAATTGTTATTGCGGA
>TARA_R100001594_G_scaffold35131_1_pt1 | contig 19043 bp, 26 predicted proteins | sample TARA_R100001594 | Tara Oceans TARA_R100001594 (sample SAMEA2622752) | marine metagenome | biome: marine biome (ENVO:00000447); feature: marine epipelagic mixed layer (ENVO:xxxxxxxxx); material: "saline water (ENVO:00002010), including plankton (ENVO:xxxxxxxx)" | depth 150 m | reverse complement strand
GTAATTTGCATCAAACACCAAACTTTTAATTGTAACAGTTTGTAACATTAAACAAAATTTCTTTCAAAGTTTCTTTTCATAATAAGTAAGTCATCTAATCTATCTTTAACTAATGGATTAAATTCAGATTTTTTTACCTGTTTCTTATATCGTGGAATATGTTTTAAAGCATGTCTATACTCCCAATAAAGTTTTTTGTTTGATAGAACACTCTTATATTCTTCTTCAGACCAATCGTAATTAGTTCCAATGTAATCAAACTTTTCACATAATTCTTCATAAGAATAATAGTAAGTCAAAGCATATCTTGTATTAATAGTTTCAACATCTAATCTTTCTTTACGAGGATTATATTCACGAAACAAACCTAAAGTAACAATAGTGCCCGTTTTCTTATTCTTCCAATAAGTCCACTCAGAACATTCTTCAAAAGTTGGTTGGTTATTTGTCATTTTTTCCTTTCTCATTACATAGTAATATAACGGTTTTTAGGTATATCAACCAAGAAAAATCGTAAATTTAATTGTAACAGTTTGTAACAACTATAACTTTTCTAATTCCTCATTAATAAATGCCCAAGTGTCCTCTGTATCGGCATCTTTCATTCGTTGTCTTGTTTGCTGATAACCTGCAAGGAATACTTGGATAGAACCACATAAACTTATAATTTGTGCTTTCCACAATTCCACTATTTCTACAAATTGTTCATATGGTATATCTATTCCAAATGTTGTTTCTATTAAGTTGATTAATTCAATGGTGCTTGGGTCCATTATCACATGATGGATTCCAAATAATAAAACAAATATAGATGAACCATTGATAGCAAATCCACTATAATTAACTGCTTTTGCTGTATTGAGTTTAGCTTCTAATCTAGCTTGACGAGCTGCAGATTCAGAATCTAATACTACCGGCTCTTCTATTATTTCTTCTTCGGGTTCCTCATCAGGTTTATCGGGAACTTTTCTGGAAAACATTTCAGGTTCTTTTTTCTTAGAATCGAAGTTACGCTTTCTTTCAAAACTAATCCCGCCATCTTTGTTAAGACCACCTGACACATTGATTCTCCATAATGTTGGTTAATAAAAACCATAACCATTATAGAACCTTTACATTATATAAATATTAAAATAAATCCTGCTTTTTAAATATTTCGTACCATTTTTTCCAATTTTTTTGTCCAAAATCTTCAGCTTGTATTTCATATTTGTTGTCTTTGTATGGGTCTTTGTCTTTAGCCACCATCAAGTTCATCTCCATTTCATACATCTCTTTAAACTTTTTCCAACCATACTTTTTTGAATCAATAGCATGATTGATTTCGTGTAAAATTGTAATCAAGAAATCCTTGACTTGACTTTTTTTGATTATTTTATACTTTGTGGATAATTCCAATGTTCCAGTATCTACATTGAAATGTGCGTGATCTTTCATTGACTTCTGTTTTACTTTAACACTTTCAACTTTGTATTGTTTTAATAAATTAGAAATTATTTGATTTTTGTTGGATTGAGATATAAACTCTCTAATTAACATTTTTGATAACCTTTGTCCATCTACTACCACTAAAAATTGGTTCAGCATTATCATCTGAATCTAAAAATGGACTATTTTCGTGGATATTAACCATACTACCTGATATGTCTGAGGGATTATCTTCATAATCTTTTACAACCAACTCAGCCTCTTTCAAAACTTCATCAGCTAATTTTTGTAATTCTTCTTTTTGTTTATCTGTTAATAAACTCATTTAACTTCCCTTATATCTGATAAATTAATATACCATATTTTCCCCATATCATCTTTAACTCTGATGTCTTTATCAGGAAAACCTATTTCATCAATGGTTACTTTTGTATCTCTGTATAACATACCATCAACAGATGGAATGTTTCTACTAATGATAGCTTTTTGTCCTATTTTCAACACTTTTATCATCTACCTTGCCCACGATATTTCTTTTTATAATGTTTACCTCGTGTTGAACCACTTGGACCACCACCTTTGTGGCTTCGTTTAGTATTGATACTTTTACCTTGTTTAGTTTTTTTAACTCTTTTACCTTCTTTAGATTGTGCCATTTTTTCTCCTATTTACAAAACCTTTTTGAACTATAAAACCACCCATTAAATGATAAATAACAATTAGCGCAAAGTAATCTGATATTTTCTAATAACCAATTATCAACATCACCATCAATAAAATCAACAGCCAAACAACAAGTGTCTGTAGCCATATTTACTTCATTATAACCACAAACACTACAATCATCTGTCCAATAACCTTTTTCTATTAATTGTTTTTTTACCACTCTATGAGACCACCTCTTTGGTGGCTTTCTTTTACCTAATACAATATCTTCAACATTAACTCTCCATTTACCAAAACCTTTTTTGATACCAACACCCTTTTGATTTAAGTGTTGTTCAAATACACCATAATACTTAGCCCATTTTTTATAAGTATTGTAATTAACTTCTAACCAACGAGCCGCTTCCATATTTGATTTGGTGTGTTTTTGGGATTCAAGTATCCTATTTTTAGTTAATACTTTTCTCCTACCTGGAATGTTAATTGGTTTTTGTATTGGTTCTTTCATTATATTTTTTGATAAACTTTTGTCTTACCATCAAAATTATGAACTTGACGAGTTTTTACATTCATCGCACCATTTTCACCAACTTTTCTCCATATATCAGGAGTTTCTTTTGGTTTATTGGTCTGATAAAATAATTCATCATTATTTAATTCTGAAAAATATATTTCTTCAAAATCTTGACTCATATTGCTTGGTGGATTGAAAAAATCTTGGGTTGGGTTGTTTCTAGCCATCTACTTAACCTTCTTCCAATCACTCACAGATGATACTATTTCAGATATAGCTTCAAATTCTTCATTAACATTTTGAAATAAATTAACTCTATCATAATCACCATCTATATTTTTGGATGCTTTTTTTCTTGGTACATACACTGTTTGATTTAACTTGTCATACATAGAATCAAGTGCGTTTTTTATCACTTGGATTTGTTGTAACCCGTCATTACTTATTTTAGACATATTATTTGTCCTCCTGTAATAATTGTTTTTTATTTTTTACATTATCAGAAATATCTTTTGTATTTTTTCTGATAAACTCATTTATATCAACATTGAGCCTTTTCAATTCACCCAATGCTAAATCTTTTACAAATTCTTCTTGTTCAGAATCAAGAATTGTTGTCATTAATTTGGTTATGTAAGAACCAAACTTATCATTGAAACTCATAATTATTTCCTATTTTATATATATAAATATATATTACTTTTTTGAAAAATCAGATTTTTTTAAATCATTTTTAGGTTTTTCTTCTTTTTTTTCATCTTTTTTTGTAGTTTTTCTTATTTTTTCATAACCATTAAAGTTATCTTCATCATAAGATTCCCAATCTCTCGTATCTACTTTTGGCATTTCATCATTCCTCTGTTACTGCTCTACCTTTTAATTCTTTCCAATCTTGTTCTGGTCTTACTCGTAAATTTGTGTTCCAAGCTCCATTCAAAGTTGTCAAATACATTCCAAAATCTTCTGAAAGTTTTATTAAAGCGTTTATGTCTTTTGGAAAACAACTACCACCAAATCCAAACTTACCATCAGGACCTGGAACAGCCCAATGTGATTCACCGAGCCTCCCATCATATTTTGAATATTCTATAACTTTATCATAATCAATCTCTAACTTTTCACATATTTGATACATTTCATTTGCAAATGACACTTTGGTTGCTAAAAATGTATTAGTCATATACTTTACCATTTCAGCTATAGTGGAATGTGTTTTAATTATATGAGCTTTAGGAAAAACCTTATAAAATAATTGTCTAACTTTTGTAGAAGCTGGTCTAGGTCCACCTATTATTATTCTATTTTGATTTTTAAAGTCATCTATTGAATTAGCTTCTGTCAAAAATTCAGGATTAAAAACAATCTGTATATTATCATACTTATCATTTAACTTTTCTGTAGTCCCTGGAGGGATTGTAGATTTAATTACAACAACTATATTTTTTAATTTTTTATAGGATACAACTTCATCTATACCCTTAACTACATTTTCAACTATTGATGTGTTACAACTACCACCTTTATTCATTGGTGTTGGAACACAGACAAATATCACTTTTGATTTTTCAACCAATTCTGTTAGAGATTTACAAGTAGATTCTTTCACTAAATCAAATGTATTTACTTTATGATAATTCTGTAAACCCTCTTTGACAGCAGTTCCTACAAAACCTTGACCTACAATTCCTATTTTCATTTATTTTCCTTTAACCAATCTTCTAAATTTATTTTTGGTTTCCACCCTAATAATTTTTTAGCTTTACTTATATCAGCTAATGTGTGTCTAGATTCACCCAATCTAGGTGGGATATAAACATACTCACCATCAATTATTTTTACCAAATCCATAACACTGTAACTTTTACCGACGCCTATGTTGATTATCTCACCATTACCAACATTATCATTTTCTGCGGCCGATATGTTAGCACTTACAACATCTTTCACATTTGTATAATCTCTAGTTTGTAAACCATCACCCACGACAGTCATAGGTTTACCACTATTCTTTTGCTTTTTAAACAATCCAATCACTGGAGCGTATTGCCCTCTTGTTGGTTGTCTGTCACCATAAACATTAAAATATCTAAATGTGACAGTTTTAAGTCCAAATAACCTTGTGTACATTTTACATATTTCTTCAGCACCAACTTTAGTAACTGAGTATGGATTTAAACAATCAGTATTCATTTTTTCATGAAGTGGTGGATTGTTAGCTAAACCATAACAAGCAGAAGTTGATGAATAAATTACTTTTTTGACTTTATGTTTTCTAGAAGCTTGTAATATATTTGTTGTTCCCTCACAATTTACTCTAACAGTCTTTATTGGATTTTCAATTGCCGGTTGTATCCTTGACTGAGCAGCTAAATGAAAAACATAATCTATATTTTTAAATAAAGGTTCAATCTTTCCATAATTACAAATATCATATTTATAATTTTTAGCATTATCATTCCAATAAAATTTATCATTTTCTTCAGCAGATTCATTATCTATGACAGTAACTTGATAACCTTTATTTAAAAGTTCATCAACTATGTTGCTACCTATAAATCCAGCACCACCAGTGACTAACGCTCGCATTTAATTAACTCCTCTTCATATGTTTTTATTTTATTTATATTAATTTCAAATATGTCTAATTCAAAACTACCAACTTCTAATTCATCATTAACAAGTATTTCCGATAATTGTTGAATGTATTGAAAACTATTATTATTAAATTTATCACCATCAAATCTAATCTCAATGTCGTTTTGTTTTTTTGAATCAATTGAATAAATTCTTTTACTTAAATCAAACATTGTATTTGGTTGTTCTTTATTGATATAATCTTCAGCATATGTATCAACATATATTGTAGAACACCAGGGTTCTAATAACTCTAACAATCGTTCATTACAATTTTTAACCACAAAACCTATATTATATTTGGGTGGTATGATTGGTTTTAATAAACTATCGTGTTTAACAAAATGCCCCCACTTACGAATAAAGTTACGAGTGCTTCTGATATTTTGTTCCATCCACTCATCTGTTTCTCTGTTCTTCATAAACACTTCACCATTTGGATTTCTTTTAGCACCATCAGCAAATCTTGAACCTCTACAAGTCATGTGATAAACAAAACCATCCCAAGTTTGTATCAATTCATATCCAGCTAATACAAATCTATTGAATATATCTGAATCCTCTTTTGATTGAGGTGCGTACAATGGGTCATGCCCACCAATAGATTGAAAGTCTGATTTCATTATAGCCCACGGCGCGAATATACCCTCAGTCGTTGAACCTCTTTTAAGTGATTGATATTCATTCAACAATTTTTGTTCATTAAATTCTTCAGGTTCTATACCATAATCTTCTAATATCTTTTCTGGTCCTGGAGGATGTAATGGTGGTTCAATTCTTGTCATACTGACAACTTTACCATCTCCAATATATTTATTTACTTCCTCATCAAGTCCTGGTAAAGCATACATATCAGCGTGATATATCATAACAATATCATTTGTGGCATAATCATTAATCAATGTATCATATAGAATTGTGTGCCCTAATCTCGTTGGACCTTCGTTTCTATGTATTTTAACATTTGCATCTTTCTCAGCAATTTCTTGCATCCATTCCCAAGTACCATCATTTGAAAAATCGTCAGCCCAACATATTTCATGTTCAGAACCAAGATTCTTTCTGATAGAATCGTAACTCCATTTTAAATATTTTAAATTATTCCTACTTGGCTGTATAAAACTAATTGATTTCATCTATAACCTCTTTTGTATATATATAAATATATAGTTTTTTATTTAAACACATCAAAATTTTTCTTTTATCTTGTTCAATAATTCAGTATAATCATTAGTACCAGTATCATTAATTTTATGACCATACTCCTTTACTATTTCTATATCATTTATTTTACCAATCACATCATAAATTGGTATGACATTTGTATCTGATAATTTTTGGATATAACTATTCTTACCAAAATAATTTTTTCTTAACTCTTTCCCCTTGTGAACATATGATATAACAGTTTTACCAAAAAAAGATGATAATATGGAATTACCACCACAAACAGTAATAAACTTATCTACATTAGCCATAAGCTTTAGTTGAACCTCATTATAAGTATAATGATTATATTTTTCAAAAATATCATCAAACAAATAAACATCATCATAATATTTAGTTAAATCATAGTCAGTTACCACACCAATATCCTCAACATCAGCTTGTATGTTATGATATCCCATATTTACAGAGTTCATTTCATTTTGGTCTATCGTGAAATGACTCTCTCTGTTAGAAACTCTTTTATAAACAACAACATAACCTTTATCAATTAAATGTGAAAACATTTCATTTAAACATTTAATATCAAAGTAACCATATGGCTCTTGCCCATGTTCTAAATTATATTTGTTAGATATAAAAACAATTGGTTTATCAAAAATTATTTCATTATTTTTATAATGTTGTTTATATGGAGGAGGTGCCCATTTAGAGTAATCTAAAACACCAGGCTCCTCTAATGGATTTATACCATGAATCCAATTATTAGGTAAGTCATTTAAACCAGCAACTGCATTGTCAATAGTTCTTTGTTTAAATTCTTCTCTAACATCATCACAAAAGTAATAAAATGGTTTCATACCTTTAGATGTTATTACATATTCTAATTGATTATTTTTATGTAACCAATATGCATATGGAACGGCTAAGGCTAATTCTACACCAAATTCAGCATTGTTTTTAATTATCATTAATTAATCTACCATTTTAATTATTTTAAAAGCTTCAGCATATTCACAATTAGCTTGAATACCCCTATATTGAGCCATAATTTTTAAGTTCTTAGCTACATCAAACCCAGCTTCTTCATATTTTTTAAATTGACTTTTATGACATTTTGCAGCTCTAATTTTCGTATGAAATGTTTTAGTGATATCACTATAATAATTTATCGACATTGGATTTTCTGTATGTCTTGGTATAGGTATTTGTTCATAACAAAAAACATTAGGAACATACCTAGCTGCAGCCATTGTTGTTTTAAATGTAGCTATGTGGTCTTGGTTAGAATCACCAGCCCAATGGGTATAAATTGTATCAATCTGGTTTGATTTTATTACTTTTTCCAAAGATGATACACTTTCAAAGCTAAATGGTACATGTAAATCTTTAAACTTTAAAAACTCTAAACTTCTAACCCCCAAAGTTTCAGCTGAATTTATAACCTCATCAGTTAATTCATCCTCTGAACGGATTACTTTTCCTGTGGTAGCATCTATTGATTCAGTTCTTGTCATACATACATAAGTAACTTGATCACCATTTTCAATGTGTTTTATTAATGTTCCAGCACAACCAAATTCAATATCATCAGGATGAGCTCCAACCGCCATTACATTCATATAATTTCTCCACTTTTTTTACCCTCATTAAATAATAAATCAATTACAGACATATATGGAATAAATTCATTATGTAATTGATTATATTTGGGGTGTTTATAATGTTGCCAATTTAGTTTTATTTTTCTTTCTTCAAATCCAACCTCATCTATATATCTTATTGAGCCTGGACCAGAACCAGTAATATATTCTTTAGTTTTTAAGTTTTCAAGTATATTAAATATTTTATCAGCCCCATACAAACCATCATCACTTATTTCCGATGAATACTTTATTTTAGTATCAATATTAAATTGTTTTAAAAAATATTCAATCAATGAAATTGATAACTCTGTTAATGAATTATATTTAATTGAAATAATATCATTTAAATCACTAAAATAACTACTAAAATATGGCGCTTTTGAATAAAAAATTTCCATCAATCTCAAATGTTCATCATTCCAATTAGTATCGTAATTTATGATTGTGTCATTAAATGAAACTAAATCACTTTTGTTTGATATTGGAACTGTCAACCACTTTTCGCCAGCGACAGTTTTTATTTTATTTCTGTGACCAAAATGTTTTTTACCTCTTGGAAATTGTACATCATCAAATATAACAAAAACATCACTTTTTTTAATTTTATCAAAAAATCCAAGCCAGGGTAAATAATTAGGTTGATGTATAGATACTATCATTTATTGTCTATAACTATTTGACAAATATCATTTACATCTTCATCTGTAAGCTCTACATACATTGGTAATGAAAAATGTTTTTCTAAAAATTTATCTGATATTGGACATCCATATTTACTTACATATGGTTCAAATATATCTTGTTGATGACAAGCTGGCCAATAAGCATTAGCTGTTGGTATCCCTTTATCCATTAAACTTTTAAGAAAATTAGTCCTATTTATTGATTCATCTAATTTAACTATATACTGCCACCAAGTTTGTTTAATATTTTTATAATATGGTGGTAATGTCAACCAATCGATATCTATTAAGTTTTTTCTATATAAATTTGCTATTTCATTCCTACGAGAAATCCAATTATCAATATGTTTTATTTGAGATAATCCTAAAACTCCTTGAAATTCTGTCATTCTGTAATTAGAAGATGGTATTTCACAACGAACACCATAATCTAAACCTTCAACCAACATATCATTTCTTACAGTTCCATGATTTCTTAAAATTCTTAATTTATCAGCCAATTCATCGTCATTAGTGGTAATCATTCCACCTTCAGCTGTGGTAATTATTTTAGATGGATAAAAAGAAAATACTCCAACATCTCCAACATCACCAGCATGAGTTATTCCAACCACCTCTTCCAATCCACCCATTGACTCTACATCATATATTTCAGCACCAAATGAATGTGCATCATCAGTTAAAAAGAATAAATCATTGTCTTTACAATATTGTTTTATTTCAAATATTTCAGGAGTTATCAATCCAGCCATATGAACTAAAACTATTCCAGCCACATCTGAACTCATATTTTTCTTTATGGAATCTAATGAAAGGCATTGTGTGGTTTTATCCACATCAGCAACAATTGGAATATTACCTGAACGGATAATACAACTAACACTAGCAACGAATGTTTGTGTTGGAACTATGAACTTTTTACCAGTTATACCTGTAGCCCTTAAAGCTATTTCCAACCCAACACCACAAGAACTCACAGCTATAGCGTGTTTAGTTCCAACTTGTTTTTTAACCTCATCTTCAAATTCAGATACATACTTACCTTGAATCAAACCACCAGTATCGAGTATCTCTTTATATTTTTCTAATATCCATCCTTTATCTGAATTTGGGATGTATGGTTTTGCTCTATGATATTTAAAGTTCATTATATTCCTCTATGTATTTTGTAATTCCTTGCTTTAAATCTGTAAAATTTAGATTGTATTCATTTTTTATTTTTGAATTATCAAATTCAAATGATTGATTTGGAAATAAAGATTCAGATACATTTTCTGTTTTGTGAGTATCCACATTTAACTCAGATTTTAAAAAATTAATTAAATCATTTATAGTTATAGATTCATCACCAACAACATTATAAGTTTCATATGTTTTTCTGTTATCATATATTAATTTAACCAAACACTCAACCACGTCATCAGCAAAAACTAAATTAATAGGATAATCACCAACCCCATCAACAGCTATTGATTTTTGATTTTTAAGTTGAGATATATAATAACCTAATCTTGGTCTATGATTACCTATACCAACAATGTATGATGGTCTAATTATCTTGTAATTTAAATCAGTTTCTGATAAAGCTTTTTCAACCCCCATCTTTTCAATAGCATAATCTCCAAATGAATTTGTATGAATATAATCTACAGCTCCACTACTTACAAATATGTAATTTGTATCTGTTGGTATTGAATCCTTTATCAATTCAAATTGTTCAGGCTTAAATAAACACATATCAACTATACAATCAAATTTTGTAAAATCAATCAATGAGTAGTTTGATTTTTTATTTCTGTCAAATTTTATTTTAGTTACCCCATTAGGTCCTGTTCCACTTCTGTTTAAAACAGTAACCTCATATGATTCATTTATCAATCTATTTACTAATTTTTTACCAACAAACCTATTGCCACCTATAACCAATATTTTCATTAAATAATCTCCATTATTTCATCAATGGTAAATCTTTCTGATTTTGATGAATCAAGTCCTTCACTTGTTATGATTTCATGTTTATTTTCACCAGCTTGTAGCCCGATTTCTTTAACATCTAACTCACATCCACTTGGAAGATATTTTTTAGCCATAGCTTTTAACAAATCACCCATCTCCATAGATTTCATTTTAGTTATATGTGGTTCATAATTTGTAGCATGTTCTAAACAATCAAATATTAAATCCACAGCTTGATTAACTGTCCAAAAAAATCTTGTAGCTTTTGGATCTGTAATTATAACTTGTTTACCTTCTTTTAATAAATCTTTCCATTTACATAAAACTGAACCAGTAGAATATAAAACATTACCATATCTAACCAACCTATATTTAGTATTTTTATTTAATTTCTCAAATTGACCAAATAACCTTTCCATCAAAAGTTTACTAGCCCCATAAACACCAGCTACTTGAGCTGCTTTATCTGTGCTAACCCCTAGTACGAAATCAGGTTTAGTTTCAATTGATTCCTCTAATATGTTCATAGAACCAATGGTGTTAGATTTTATACATTCCCTAACTTGTTGTTCAGCTATACCAACATGTTTTGATGCGGCTAAATGAAATATACCAGTTACACCTTTCATCGCTTGTTTAATTTCAAATTTATCAAAAATATCACCGGTTAAAATTTCTATATTTGGATATTTTTGCTTTAAATCAATCAATTTACCTTCATCTCTAGCCACGACTCTAACCCTACCGCCCATAGCTAAAACTCTTTCGCATAAGGGAACACCTAAAAATCCACTACCACCTGTTATCAAATATAATTTATCTTTTTTTATTTCAACCATTTTATTTATCCTATTTTAAAAGTTTTATTCATATGTTTGACAAAAACATCTTCTGTGAAATATTCTTCATAGTTTAATTTACAACCTTTTGAACAATTTTCAAAGAACTTTTTATCATTTTTTAATTTATTTGCTAATTTTCTAGCTTTTTTTATATCACCCATTTCCACAGATAATTCAGGATGTAAAATTCTTTGAGTATCAGCATTTTCATAACCAATACATGGAACACCTAAAAATGCACAATTCATAGCAAATGTTCCAGCAGCTATTGTAGGCATCATATGTATAGCGTATTTATGTGTAGCTAGTGTTTTTATCCATTCATTCCAATTAAGATATGGATAATGAGTTAAGTTTGGTACTATCTCCTCATTTTCAATTCTCCTACCCATGCTTGGTGCAAATATTGGACAATCAAACTCTTGAGCAACAATATAAGAATCAAAACCACCATACCATCTACAAAAGTTTCCACCAATCATTACCTTTTCTTCTTTTTCAATTTTTGGATAATCTTTTATTAAATCTTCAATCATCACACTTGGTATATCAATTATTGGTTTATCGGGTACTAACCCACTATAATATGAAATATCTGTTTTATTTTCAGATAAAATACCATCAACACTTGATAATACACTATAATGCCAAAATTGTTGATGAATTGGTAAATCTTGAAATATCCAACTTGGACCCTCTTGCATATACCAAACTTGTTTTGCTACTTCTTTAGACTTTCTTATCAAATCATTTCCATCCGAATCATATGGAAATAAAGAATATAGTTCATCTCTATCTTTTTGAGTTTTTGGTATCAATAATATTATAACATCCCATTCATTTTTTAATTCACTCAATTGTGTGTAATGATGATTATACGCTTTAAGAGCACATTGTTGTGCTAAATCTACAGGAACATGTGGAGTATTTCTTTCTATAAAAGATGGACCTTTTTGTGATATAAAAGTTATTTTCATACTAACTCCTTTAATAATTTGAATTGTAATTTATAATTATCATTTAAAAATATTAAAATTTGTCTGAAGTTTTCATAATTCAATTGATTCCAATTATTATCATTAGTCTTTCCAGCTATATGAGATTGAAACATAAATACATTTTTATTCCAAATATTTATTGAATCTGTCTTATGAATACCATCTTCACCTTTGATTGTTTTTGTACCAAAGTTTATGTTATCATTCAAATGGGAATGTATAGCAACATATTCATAGTTTTCACCAATCGCTTTACCACTCTCCCCATTACATAACCAGCCAGGCATTCTAAATCCTTTGGGTTTATAATTACATTCTAACCACTCAACCATTGAATCATTTATTCTCTCTATAGCACCATTATAATCTAACTCCGCAAACTCACATTCACCTGGACCACCATTTCTACAATCATGATGATGCCCATGAGCTGACAATTCCACCCAATCTTTATTTAGCCAAAACTCAACCCAATCTTTATGTTTTGATAATGGATATTTCCCATGATAATTAGATGGGATAAATAAATTAAATTTACAACCAAACTCTTTATTTAGTTCTTCTAAATAACTTACACACTCATCACCTTCACAACCCCAACCTTGTTCAGGATGCAAATCATCTATTGATATGGTTACATTATACACTTGTTAGATATTTTCTTCTATTTTTTTGATGTCATTATCAACCATTTTAACAACCAAATCCTCAAACGATGTTTTTGGTTTCCAACCTAAGTTTTCTTTTGCTTTAGTAGCATCACCACGAAGTACATCAACTTCAGCAGGTCTCATAAACCTTGAATCTTGACCAACATGATCAGACCAATCTGATGTACCAACATGCTTAAAAGCAACATCTAAAAATTCTCTGATAGAATGTGTTTCACCCGTTGCTATAACATAATCATCAGGATTATTCTGTTGTAACATCAACCACATAGCTTCAACATAATCAGGAGAATATCCCCAATCACGATATGAATCTAAATTACCCAACATTATCTTATCAATCATACCAGTGTATATTTGAGCCACACCATTAGTGATTTTTCTTGTTACAAACTCTAAACCTCTTCGTTCTGATTCATGATTAAATAATATACCACTACAAGCGAACATATCATAAGATTCTCTATAATTCTTTGTAATCCAATGTCCATATAACTTAGCCACACCATATGGTGATCTAGGATAAAATGGTGTTTTTTCTGTTGCTGGATTCTCAACCATTCTACCAAACATTTCTGAAGATGATGCTTGATAAAATTTCACATCTTGACCGTATTCTCTAATAGCCTCCAACATTCTTAATGCCCCCAACCCCGTAACATCACTTGTCTGTTCAGGTGTGTTCCAACTTTCACCAACAAAGGATTGAGCTCCTAAATTATAAATTTCATCTGGTTTAGATTCTTTAATGCATCTCAATAAAGAATTTTGATCTGTTAAATCACCATTTATAAAATTAATCTTATTTTCTAAATGTTTAGTGTTAACTCTATTAGGTGAAGAACATCTTCTCTCCATACCAAACACTTCATACCCCTTTCCTAATAGTAAATCAGCCAAATGGCTACCATCCATCCCATTAATTCCTGTTATTAAAGCTCTTTTCATTTTTTCTCCAGTTCTTTTTTTAAATCATAATACTCATAAAACTTATCAGTTCCATTGTGTAAACTTTGAATATTTTTTTGTGACATAGACTTTAATGTTGTAAATGTTGAGTTTTTTCTATCATCAAATGAATTTGGATTATCCTCATCTAAAACATATAATCTTTTTTTAGGATGTCTCCTAGCGTGAACTTTTAATAAATTCTTACAAATAAATTGTAAATAGTTTTGTCCTCTTAATTGTTGCGCTGATATGGCTAACCCCTCATCGTCATTGTATATTAAACATAATGGTATGTTTACACCAGATTTTATTAAATCAGAAGATATTACTAAACAAGAACCATCTATTTTTGGATAGTTTATATAATTAAAATCAAAGTCATCAACTTTTGAATTTATTTCATTCATCTCTTCAATAGATAAAACTGATTTAGCTTGTGTTTTATGTAAATGGTGATTTTCATCATCAATATATTCAAGGTGTTCATAGTCTTTATGAACTGTTGGATTCCAAGAATCATCCCACATTTTTCTATCAGCAAAACAAGTTATATATCTATGAATGTTTTGCGAATCTGTGTATTTAGAAAGTGATTCTAAAGATTGGAAAGCCTCTTTTGGAAAAAAGCTATCAGTTTCCCCCCACATCACATAATCAACTTTTTTACAATAATTATAATTTAAATCTCTTCTATAATCAGCGTGAAAATAAAATACATCACTACCAACAATATTAGCATTTACTTTAAAACCTAAATCTTCTATTATGTGAACACCTTTGTTAAATTTATCTAACAATTCAATTTCTGAAATTTGACTTTTATTAATCTTTTCTATCTGTTCTGACATGTTGAAACATAAATCAATTATCACATTTTCTTTATTATCTACAGTTTTTAATAGATTAACCATACCATCGATGAAATCTTTATACATTTCAATTTCAAAGAACATCACATGTGTTCCTATAACATATTTTTTATCTAATTTAACCATCTATTTCCCTCAAAACTTCATAAGCAGCGTTAACACAAGTTCCTATTTTTCCTGAAAATAGATTAAATCTATCTTCATCAATTTTTTCAACTAAAGTTGGTCTAGCATCATCTTTATCTTTGTTAGGTAGAACAGTTCTAAAAGTAAACATTGAACCAATATGTTCGGCTTTGTCTATATCTACAAAAAACTTTTTGGCTGACTCAATAAACTTTTCAATATTAGTTATTGATGGATTTTTTACAATTCCTTTATTTAATAAATTATTAAATTTTGAATCACATTTAGGAAATTTACCAACATTTGTAGAGTGAATAGCATAAACCACATTCCCCATTACATGATAATCAGTATCACCTAAAGGATCTATACACATAAAAGGACCATCCATGATAACAACACTTTTATCTTTATATTTTTTTGGTAATTTAATAACAGGTTTTTCACATAATTCAAATTGATAATCCTTCTGCTTGTCTTTAGACACCAAACTATTTATGTTAGCATATGTAGCGTTAATCACATAGTCATAATTTTCATCAGAATATTCTGAGTTTAAATTAACATTAACATTATATTTATTCAATTGATTCCAACAAATCTTTTTTAATTTATCAGGATTAAATAACAATTCATTTGCTTCAACCACCAAATCTACAACATTTTTACACATTATACCAAGCTTTTTTTTCTTATTTGGTAAATTTAAATCATTTAAAAAATCAATATATTGTTTTGATGTAACTAAACTATCTTCTTTAGCTATACAATAATAATGTTTTGTTTTACCATTCATTACAGAATCACCATAAACTTTTAAAAAACTTCTTTCACCCTCTATTGATGATTGAGCAGTTTCTTTACTTCTTGGATAATGATAACCCCTATGTAATCTATACTGGTTAACATAAGAGGCTTGCGTAATTATATCATTATTTTTTTCAAATAAATCCACATTATATCCCTCTTTAGCTAAAATCCAAGCAGTTGTACAACCAAATATACCACCACCTATAACAGCTATTTTTTTAAATAGTTTTTTATTTAATGTGTCTATAAAACTATTTGCAAACAAACTTATTTTTTTATTATAATTAAAATCAACTTTATTAGCAAAAACCCTTTTTAACATTAGGAGTAAGGCATCATCGTCACCCATCAAATTTACACCATTTATATGATGAACTTTCCCATTTTCATAATTAGTGTCATAATTAAATTCTACATTAACATTATCAAATTTAACTTTATATCTTATTTTTTTATCTAAACTAATTGGTTCAACACTTCTAATTTTAGAATCTTTAATATATTCATAAAGATAATATATATCATGATAAGCTAATCTATAAAGTAAATCTTTTGTTTCATAATAGGAATGATTAAATTTATCTTTCTTTTTTCTTTCTATTAAATTATTTTTTAACAAATCCCATTTAACATCTCTATAATTTTGAATATCATTAACATATAATTTAACCCCCATTGAATCAGCATATTTGAATAGTTGATTTGATTGTTCTTCTGTTGGAGTTAGGGGTTTTTCACAAAAAACATTTTTTCTAGCAGTTATACAATCTCTTACTATTTTAAAGTGGGTATCGTTTGGAGTGGCTACAACAACCCAATCAACTTCTTTTAATTTAGTTAGATATTCATCTTTACTTCTACATACAAATTTTATATCACAAAACATTTCTAATTTTTTGTAAAGTATCTTACCCCAAGTGCCATAACCAATTAATCCAACTTTAATCAACTAATTCTCCATGAAAATGTTCATATGTTTTTTTCATCCAATATAATGTTTTTTTATTATTCCAATTATCAGGTATCTGACTATACTGGTACATCCACCCGCATTTAGTAAATGTTAATTCCTCATCTAATATTTCTTTTTGAAACAAAGCTGTCATATTAAATTCATAAGGTAATAATTTAAAATCTATATTATTTTTATGAATAAATAAATTTAAAGGTGTTTGTTCACTACCAACTCCGTAATTTTCTTGAACCCAATTTATCATTTCTTTTTTTTCATTATAAAAATTTAAAAAATCTAATTGAAATTGTTTATGTGATTTATTAAAAATTTGAAACCCTGAATTTATATATTTATGATAAGGTATCATAAAACCATCAAATACAAATCTCGAAAAATGCTCTAAACTTCTACCACACCAATCCATACTTCCCTCTTGATGTACTCCAACATATTTACCCTCAGTCAGCTCAAAGAAATTTGGACAATTTGGGTGAACTATTGTATCAGCATCAACTATTAGAATTTGATTAAATTCAACACCATCATTTTCCAACATCTCTATTGCATAATGTCTTTGCCAAGCTATCCCCATATCTGTTGTTGGGCAAAGTAAATCTTCCATAATTATAACTTCTGCATTGTTTTTTTCAGCCCATTTTTTCCAACTATCTATTGAATATTTGTAAGGAGAAATTCCACCTGGCCACCTTCTACCATGAATTTGTGGATTAGAAACAACACTTTCATCTGTGGTTGACTCAGCTTTTCTTTTAACATCTATATCTTGCATAAAAATAATATTTTTCATATTTAATCCTTATACCAATTATTACTAATTTGATTTTTTTGATTATCATATTTAATATTTATTGGTGATGATATTCCCAGTTTCATATCACTTTCAGTTTGATTAACCAATAATGTCATAAGATGATCGTATGAATCCATAAATCTACAATCAACATCATCCCTATCAACCTCTATTTTATTTTCAACATATTCCCTAATGACATCTTCAATCGATTTACCCGATGTAATTCTACCTGCTTTGAATTTATCATTACCAGGTCTATCAAGAAATCCAGCCTCCCTATATAAAAAAACATCACCTAAACTATCCACAGCTACAGACATTTGTGGATATCCTGATTTTCTCATTTGTTTTCCATTAACTCTAATTAATGGTTTACCAAGAACACCCTCACCCAAAGCAACCATAGCATAACCAAAATCTACATGCATTTTTGAACATTCTTTTTCTTTTCTAACATTAAATTCATTAAAAATGTTTATTAATTTAACTCTCTGTTCATCAGATAAAAACCCATCTAAATGATATTTTCTACCCTCAACAATTTTATCCACATCATCTGTTATTTCAGTTACACTACCAAAATCTTCACGAAGTGTGAGAAAATCTATTCCTCTACCATTGTCAACATGTGAATTTATATCTATTATATAATCGAGTAAAGGTAGTATTGTATCTATATTTTCAGGAATTATAATATAATTAAGACCAAGTTTTAAATTTGGATTTATTTTGTTTCTCAACTTTAAAAATTCTATTATGTTATTCCTAACTAAATTATAAGCTTTTTTATGTCTTGTAATAAAAAATGTTGATTCATCATCCGTTCCATATAAAGAAACGCGTAATGAATCTAAATCCCATATACCAGGAGTTTTTTCTAAATACTTTGGTGTTAACATATGAGCATTGGTTATAAGTGGAACTCTAACACCTTTTGATTTGGCGTGGCTTATAATTTCACCTAAACCAGGATTAGTCAATGGTTCTAAACCACCAGATATAGATAATGTTGAATATTTTGGCATACTTGAAATTATATCCTTAAACCTTTGATTACCATCTTTAGTAACATTACCCTTATATCTAGCTTTCTGATTTCTACCGCAGAATCCACAATAATACATACAAGATAATCCTGGAAACAATGCTAACCTCAAGGGAAATTGATACTCATAATTAACCACTTTCTTATCTACACCATTTTTTTTATATGGAATCATTGTGTTCCAATATTTTCTACCTAATCCATATTTAGTAATTAATTCTTGAAATAAATTATTTTTATAAATAATTTTATTTAATTTTATTAGTTC